>ENA-ORKQ01000312-ORKQ01000312.1-human-gut-metagenome-genome-assembly--contig:-NODE-312-length-9949-cov-5.42036_pt1 | contig 9949 bp, 9 predicted proteins | sample MGYA00243060_ERZ508809 | MGnify/ENA primary metagenome ERZ508809 (study PRJEB26277, sample SAMN04329829) | human gut metagenome | biome: human-associated habitat | host: Homo sapiens | place: USA... | reverse complement strand
CAGGTCTTTGTCCTTCAGTGAAGACTGCAAGAAATTGAAACCTTGCTTTACATCTTTCGAGATAGTCAACTCACCCAAAATGGAATAGAGCACCGCCCTGTCTTCCGCTTTTTCCGTTTGCTTTGCCCAGTTTTCCAATCCCTTCATATCCGTCTCCAGACTATCGGGAGTGACAAGAGTGCGATATTGCATGGCAGTCAGATATGCCTTCATCATTTGCGGCACATCACGCTCAGCCTTTGCCTTATCATAGATTTTCATCGATGCGGACACCACAGACTGAGGAAGGTCTTTCTTTTGAAGTTGTTCTACCTCTTTCCACATTTTATCGTAAGTTTGTGCATGCAATGGAGCAAATAAACTCATTGCCCAGAGCACTATCAGAAAATAATAACGAGTATTCATAAGCTTCGTCTTTAATTGTTCCTTTAACAAAGAAACGCATTATGTAGTTCAGCACTGCATCCTAATTGGTTAAATTAACAAAACAAGGGAAACGGAATTTCTGCTTTTCTCAACGAAGCAGAAGCAAACGCTTCAAGATAAGACGCTTATACTGCTTCTTCAAATCATCCGCCAAAAACGAATTGTCAATCAAATCCATCCATTTAATAACAGACCGTCGAAACTTTTTGGCGATATTCTCTATCACCTTGCCACTGACCCCCGAAGCGACAATAGACGACTCGAAATCCTTCCGACATATTTTCCGCTTCTTTCCATTGAGTGTCAATGCCAATTCTTCAGTATCTTCGGGCATAACAAGGACGGTAGAGAGTAAATCGTATGCAGGTGTCAGACAATAACCAAGTCCTACATTATATAATGAGAAGTTTTTCAAATGCATATCCGAGTTTCCTGTTATCCACGAGAATATCACCAACTCCCAAAAGTTCACCAAGTCGAGTTGCGGAACGGCGGAATACTTCTTGATAGCCTTGGCTATCTGCTCATACGAACCTTTATATTTATATTCGGTCAACCGTTCGGTCAACTGACACATATCCTCCATCGCTATCTTACTGCCATCTGCCTTCCTGTCTATACGTCGGGTGATATAACATAGCTCTCCATCGGCAAAACGCACCAATCCATGAGGCACAACAGCTATTTTGGCTGCTTCCGCCATGTGCATTGTGAGATCCTCCAGCTCAGGCAAAGAGCGGTAAATGTCCGTTTGTGGCTTCAGGATAAACCGTCCCCACAACCCGACAATCGTAAAACGATCAGGTTCATTCTTTCCACCGGGGCGAACATCAAGCGACAATTTGGCCTGTGCACCGGTCAATGTAGTCCGGGCTCTGACCACTTGCTTGGCCAAATCCCCTATTTCGCTTCTCACATAAGGCAGATGAGGAACCTGCCGTGTACCATACAGTTTTTGAGCACAAGCCGGATGATAATCCACCTGACCTTCTTTCAACTCCTTATAGCAATATAAACATTTTCCCATCGCATCTCAATTAAACCGGTTCATCAAGTATCACACTTACTGCCCCTATGCAGTCTTTACAACACACCAGCAATAACGACATACGATCGCGCTGGTTTATCTTCCAACTGTTTTCTGCAATATTCAGAAGCCATCCTTCGGGAATCAAGCCATCAAAGAAAGGAAACAACACAGTGTCATGATACGGCTTATCCGTCAAGGGGAGTGTCAGGCTAATGGCTTCCGCCTTATCGGAGTTCAAGAAATCAGCGTCATAAACAAAAGTGAAACCATTTTCATCTTCCGTGAGCAGACCGGCATAGGTATCATAAAGAAATATCTTCCCTCTTTTCATTCTTCATCCTCCTTTCTTATGGGCACTGCCCCTACTTTATGCCCGAAAAGAGCAAGTACCTGATTGACTTTATCCATCCGCAAAGTTTCCTTACCTTGCTCCAATTCACGTACAAAACGCAATCCGACACCCGACTTAGCTGCCAAATCCACCTGCGTAAGCCCAAATTTTTTACGCATATCCTTTATAAACAATGGTAATGAATCGCTCATAATTATACCCTTTAAGGTGCAAATATAACAAAAGATTCCACAATTACACCCAAATGGGTATAATTGTTCGTGCTTCTTTTTAAAATATACCCGAAAAGGTGTAATTCATTTATCCAAAGCAAGCGCAGTACGTCCGTTGTCTTAAGTAACAAAAAACAAGACACAAATAGATTTGGAACTTTAAGCGATATCTCATACCTTTGATGACCAATAAATACACATACATTTCACAGGTTGGTGCGCTCTATCGGACGCTCTTTTATTATTCAACGAAAACAGCCTTTCGGAAACAACCGACTACGAAGGAATAAGCATGGACTTAATATCAAATAAGGCCGGACTCTAAGAATCCAGCCTTATCTGCAACTATTTTAATGAATTTATATTCTTTATTCTTTGACAGGCGTATTGCCCAATGTTGCCACTACAAAATCATAGAACTTGGCAACCGAAGGAATATAACAACGTTCGTCGGGTGAATGAGGAGAACGCAAGGTAGGTCCGAAAGAAATCATATCCAAGCCCGGAACAACGGCACCGATGATGCCACATTCCAAACCGGCATGAATCACTTTCACTTCCGGTTCCTTGCCGAACTGTGCCTTATACGATTCCTTCATTGCTTTCAAGATAGGAGAATCAACATTCGGTTCCCAACCGGAATAACCGCCGGTGAGTGTCACTTCCATGCCTGCCATAGAGCAACAGCTTTCCAGACACAGCTGACCAAAGAAGTATTCAGATTATCCTTCATGGAGTCGCGTGAACTACGGGTCAGAATCTTTATTTCCGCTTTACCGCCACCGATAGTGACAATAGCCAGATTGGAAGATGTCTCCACTGTATCGGGAATGGTCGGAATCATGCGTGACACACCGTTCTGACAAGCATAGATGGCATCAACCAGATTGTCTCTGATTTCATCGGGAACCTTCATTGCAGGCAGTTCGACACGCTCTGCCTTAAAGCTGATCGGAGTTTCGTGCACATGATATTCTTCGTTCCACAAAGTCTCGCATTCTTGTACATATTCCATCACATCTGCTTCTTCTTCAGCCGGAATAGTAATCACCACTTCGCACTCACGGGGAATGGCATTACGCATATTTCCACCCTGCCATGAAACCAAGCATGCCTCATCGTAAGCAATCACCTTTCCACCCTGCCATGAAACCAAGCATGCCTCATCGTAAGCAATCACCTGATTCATAAAGCGTGCCATCAACTTATTGGCATTGGCACGGCCTTCATTGATTTCAAGACCGGAGTGACCGCCGCGAAGTCCTTTCAAAGTCACTTTCAAAGCGATATCATCAGGGTCGGTTTCCACTTCTTTGTATTCCAAAGTAGCAGTCAGATCTTCACCGCCTGCACAACCGATATATAGTTCACCTTCTTCTTCCGAATCAAGATTCAACAAGATATCACCGTCCACCGTACCCGGTTTCAAGCCGAATGCACCAAACATTCCGGTTTCCTCATCAGCGGTAATCAATGCTTCCAACGGTCCGTGTTTCAGTGTGTTGTCCTCTAAAACAGCCATAATAGCAGCTACACCCATACCGTTGTCAGCTCCCAATGTGGTGCCTTTGGCTTTCACCCAATCGCCGTCGATATAAGTCTGGATGGGATCGTTTTCAAAATCATGTACTGTATCGTTATTCTTCTGGGGCACCATGTCCATATGTGACTGAAGAATTACTTTCTTACGGTTTTCCATACCGGGAGTAGCAGGTTTACGATAAATGATGTTACCTGCTTCATCTTGAAATGTTTCTACACCGATGCTCTTTCCAAAGTTCAGCAAGAACTCTTGAATCTTCTTCAGATGACCCGAAGGACGGGGAACCTGAGTCAATGAATAGAAATGCTTCCACACGTTCTGCGGAGCAAGAGAGAGAATTGTACTCATAACTTCTTAGTTTTATTAGTGAACGGCAAAGCCGCTAATCCATATATACCCAACAAAATTAATAAAAAAGTTTGTATTCCATGCACTAATAGTGCAAAAATTCCTGCATCTTCTTTACCCACTCCATAGAGCATCATCATCGTTATGACAGCAAAATGCCACGGACCTGCCCCATTAGGGGTGGGAACAACGACTGCAATGCTACCCACAACAAACATCACCAATGCCGCCATAATGCTCAGATCGGCCGAGAAACCAAAACAAAAGAAGGATACGTAAAATTGCAGGAAATAACAGATCCAAATGGCAACGGTGTAAAGGATGAAAAGCGGCATCTGCTTCACATCTTTCAACGAAAGGATACCCACCCACACATTATGCAGATCTTTCAACGAAAGGATACCCACCCACACATTATGCAGAATACCTCTCACCTTAGCAAACACCGCCACATTCCTTATCAGAAAAAAGGCCAGCACTCAAACAGCCGAAACACATATTATAATAATGTAAAAATGGGCAGAAGTCAACACATCGGTCAGCGCCCGCGTATCAGTTCCAGTTTCTTTGAAAAAAGTGGCAAACACACCGGCTTGCAGCAACAAGGTCACTCCTGTTATCAAAGCTACACAGAGAGTATCGATCAGACGCTCCGTCACCACTGTCCCCAAAGACTTGGGAAAAGAAGTGCCGTCATACTTTGCCAAAATGCCGCAACGGGAAATTTCACCCACACGAGGGACAATCAGATTAGCGGCATACGACACAAAAACAGCATACACGCAGTCTGATGTTTTGGGATACTCACCCAACGGAGCCAATGTAAGTTTCCACCTCCATCCCCGGAAGATGTGACTAAACACACCAAATACCAGCGAAAGCAGCATCCAACTATAATCCATCCCGCCATCCAATACTTCCCACACATGCCCGAAATTAAATCCGCGGTACATCCATATCATTATCGCAGCTCCCAAAACCAACGGAAGTAGTATTTGCAGACTCTTTTTTACAATCTTTTTTATATGAGTTCCTTCCAAAATCAGCGTATTTTAAATTTATAATGTTTACCTTTGCACGATGCAAAGATACTATCTTAGCGAAATAAACCTATTTATAAACGATAGAAAAATAACGGAATGGGATTAGTCAAACCAAAAAAATTTCTGGGACAACACTTCCTTAAAGACCTGAGTATTGCAAAAGACATAGCCGATACAGTGGACGAATGTCCCGGTTTACCTATTCTCGAAGTAGGACCGGGCATGGGAGTATTAACCCAATTCCTGATGGAAAAAGGACGTGAAGTGAAAGTGGTAGAGCTTGATTTTGAATCGGTTGCCTATCTGCGTGAGAACTTCCCCGCTTTGGAAGGAAACATCATAGAAGATGACTTTCTGAAGCTGAAACTGGAGAAGCTGTTTGACGGCAGACCTTTTGTCCTCACCGGTAACTATCCTTATAATATATCCAGCCAAATCTTTTTTAAAATGCTGGACTACAAAGACCTGATTCCCTGTTGCACCGGAATGATTCAGAAAGAAGTGGCCGAACGTATTGCCGCCGGTCCGGGCAGCAAGACATACGGCATCCTGAGCATTCTGATTCAAGCATGGTATAAGGTGGAATATCTGTTTACCGTACACGAACATGTGTTCAACCCGCCCCCCAAAGTAAAAAGTGCCGTCATCCGCATGACACGCAACGAAACAAAAGAACTGGGGTGCAACGAGAGGTTGTTCAAACTTATCGTGAAAACCACTTTCAACCAACGACGCAAGACTTTGCGGAATTCCATCTCTTCAATTTTAGAAAAAGGAAATCCGCTGAGCAATGATCCGGTATTCAACAAACGCCCGGAACAGTTATCGGTACAGGAATTTATCGAGCTGACCAACCGGGTGGAAACCGCTCTGAAAGACAAAGCAGACATAGACTGCGGCAACGACATCGCCCGCAAAGGTGCAACAAGCCAAAAGGAATAACCTATTTATTTTATATTAACGGAAGAAGAATAGGATGAATAAAGAGGAATTAGAAAAAGTAGAGCAGCTCATCGAGCAAAAGAACTCCGAAGAACTGAAAGGACTGCTCTCCGGCTTACATCCTGCCGACATTGCCGAACTGTGCAATGAACTGGATGCCGAAGAAGCCCGGTTTATTTATCTGTTATTGGATAATGAAACAGCTGCCGATGTCCTCATCGAAATGGACGAGGACGCACGTAAGGATTTCTTAGAGATACTTCCTTCCGAAACAATTGCCAAGCGATTTGTAGACTACATGGACTCGGATGACGCCGTTGACATCATCCGTGAAATGGACGAAGACAAACAGGAAGAAGTCCTTTCGCACATCGAAGATATAGAACAGGCAGGCGACATTGTCGACTTGCTGAAATACGATGAAGACACCGCCGGCGGTTTGATGGGAACCGAAATGGTCATCGTAAATGAAAACTGGAGTATGCCCGAATGTCTGAAAGAAATGCGTATTCAGGCAGAAGACATGGATGAAATCTATTATGTATATGTAGTGGATGACGACGAACGCCTGCGTGGTGTATTCCCCTTAAAAAAGATGATTACCAGTCCTTCTGTTTCCAAAGTGAAGCATGTGATGAAGAAGGACCCGATCTCAGTACATGTAGACACTCCGATAGACGAAGTGGTTCAGTTAATTGAAAAATACGACTTGGTGGCAGTCCCCGTAGTAGACAGCATCGGTCGTTTAGTGGGGCGTATCACTGTAGACGATGTAATGGACGAAGTCCGTGAACAGGCCGAACGCGATTACCAGTTGGCATCCGGTTTGTCTCAAGACGTAGAAACGGACGCCAGCGTATTCCGCCAGACCACAGCACGTCTGCCATGGCTGCTGATTGGAATGATTGGCGCTATCGGCAACTCCATGATACTGGGAAACTTCGACAGCACCTTTGCAGCCCATCCCGAAATGGCACTCTATATCCCGCTTATCGGCGGTACGGGAGGAAATGTGGGAACACAATCTTCCGCACTAGTAGTACAGGGGCTTGCCAACAGTTCGCTGGATGCCCACAATACATGGAAACAAATCGTTAAAGAATCCGTAGTAGCCGTTATCAATGCGACTATCATTTCCATGTTGGTTTATATTTATAACTTTATCCGCTTCGGAGCAACTGCCACCGTATCTTACTCGGTATCAGTCAGCCTGTTCGCTGTTGTCATGTTTGCTTCCATCTTCGGAACCTTGGTCCCCATGACACTCGAAAAGCTAAAAATAGATCCCGCCATTGCCACGGGACCGTTTATCTCCATTACCAACGATATCATAGGCATGATGCTTTATATGGGCATTACGGTATTACTATCGTAATTCTCTTTCTTCATAATGTGTTTCGGGCACGGATTTCATATTCTGTATCACCATATTAAGTGTGACAAAGGATGAGATTCGTGCCCGAAATACAACATTTATCGACCTAAAATAAAAAAAACAGGCAAAATAGTATGAAGTTCTAATTTATTTCTTTTAATTTGTAAACTGTTGCTATAATAAGAAAGCTCACTTTAAAAATCTATACGATGGACTCGAATGAAACTAATCGCCCTTTAACCGAAGTTCCGATGGACAAGACGCCCGAAACTTTGGTATCATCCCCCGCCCAAGCGGAAGAGAATAACACTATGTATGTACCTAAACAAACCAAAGAAGAGGTCATTAAACGTCTAAAAGAACTCAACGAAGATGCTTGCAATGCCGACAAACAAGAGTTGGATTTGCTGAAACAAACTTTCTATAAGTTACACAAAGCAGAACAGGAAACGGCTCGTAAAACATTTATAGAGGCCGGTGGAGCACCCGAAGCATTTGTAATGCCTTCAGACGACTCTGAAAGCCGCTTCAAGGAAGCCATGAGTTCCATCAAAGAGAAAAGAAGCGCCATGCTTGCGGAGCAGGAGAAAGAAAAAGAAGAGAACTTGCAGAAGAAACTGGCCATCATTGAAAAGCTGAAAGAGCTGTCTGAATCTCACGATGACGCCAACAAAGCCTACAATGAATTCAAAAAACTACAGCAAGAATGGAATGAAATCAAGCAAGTTCCGGCAGCCAAAATCAATGAACTATGGAAGAATTACCAGCTTTATGCTGAAAAGTTCTACGATCTGATTAAGCTGAACAATGAATTCCGCGAATATGATTTCAAGAAAAACCTCGAAATTAAACTGCATCTCTGTGAAGCAGCCGAAAAACTGGCAAACGAAGAAGACATCATTTCCGCTTTCCACCAATTACAGAAACTGCATCAGGAATTCCGTGATACAGGTCCCGTAGCCAAAGAATTGCGCGAAGAAATCTGGACACGTTTTAAAACTGCTTCAACAACCGTAAACCGCCGTCACCAGCAGCACTTCGAAGCCCTAAAAGAAAAAGAGCAACGCAACTTGGATGAAAAGACCGTTATTTGCGAAATTGTGGAAACAATGGAGTATGACACATTTACCACCTTCCAGGATTGGGAAAATAAAACACAGGAAGTCATTGCTTTGCAGGCCAAATGGAAAACCATCGGCTATGCTCCGCAGAAAATGAATGTGAAAATATTCGAGCGTTTCCGTTCGGCATGTGATGAATTCTTTAAACGCAAAGCCGAATTCTTCAAGTCTGTCAAGGAAAACATGTCCGGCAATTTGGAGAAAAAGAAAGAATTATGTGAAAAGGCTGAAGCGCTGAAAGACAGCACAGACTGGAAGACTACCGCCGAAGTATTGAGCAAATTGCAAAAGGAATGGAAAACCATCGGCCCGGTCCCAAAGAAATATTCGGAAATGATATGGAAGCGTTTCATCGGGGCTTGTGACTATTTCTTTGACCAAAAGAACAAGGCTACTTCTTCACAACGTTCTGTTGAACAGGAAAATATGGTGCTGAAAAAAGAGATTATCGAAAAGCTGAATGCAATCAACGCTCAAGAAACTCCTGAAGAAGATGCCGATAATACCATTCGTGAGCTGATGAAAGAATGGAATACAATCGGCCATGTCCCTTTCAAGGAAAAAGATAAGTTATACAAACAATATCACGCAATAATTGATAAGTTGTTCGATAAACTGAACCTGTCTGCTTCTCAGAAGAAGTTGAGCAACTTCAAGTCAAACATCGGTAAAGAAGGTAATATATACCGTGAACGTGAAAAGCTGGTTCGTGCGTATGAAAATATGAAAAACGAAATTCAAACGTACGAAAATAACTTGGGATTCCTGACCAGTTCGTCAAAGAAAGGCAGTAACCTGGTAACAGAAATGAATCGTAAAGTTGAAAAGTTAAAAGCAGATTTAGAATTAATACTGAAGAAAATCGAAATCATTGACCAATCAATGAGTAAAGAATAAAAAAAATATTCTTATATCTTGATTCCGCCGTCTTAATCAGAAGGAGCATCCTTTTATATTGAGATGGCGGTTTTTTAAATACATCTGTTCAATAGACTCGGAAAAGATGTTTCTTTGGGAGAATTGGCAATCCCGATTTGCCCCCGAATCAATGTCCCACTTTTTTCGAAAGACAAAATGAGAGCAATAAAAAAGCTCCTAAAACAATATATTTAGGAGCTTTTTAAACTTTAACAAGTAATTTCTTTGTTGGGATAACAGGATTCGAACCTGGAAAAACAGGACCAGAATCTGTTGTGTTACCATTACACCATATCCCAATGTCCTTTATCAAAAGCCTCATTTCGTTTTTGACGGTGCAAAGATACCGCTTTTTCTGAAACCTACAAACTTTTATATAACTTTTTTCTAAAAAAACTCCATTATTTTACTGTAAAGTGAATTGGCATAGAAGTATTATCATCATCCAACATACTTCTTCACAAGTAAAACCAAAGTCAACAAATCCATCTAATTTATTAATAATCAGAATATATTCATAAATATCCAATCTGACATCCGAAACAAACACATCAAACTCAGTCAAAAAATTAAAAGAACCATTATTTTTGTCCGGTACGACCACCATATCTTTCATCCTATTATTTAATTGAGGTAAAA
>ENA-ORKQ01000311-ORKQ01000311.1-human-gut-metagenome-genome-assembly--contig:-NODE-311-length-9989-cov-6.29656_pt1 | contig 9989 bp, 11 predicted proteins | sample MGYA00243060_ERZ508809 | MGnify/ENA primary metagenome ERZ508809 (study PRJEB26277, sample SAMN04329829) | human gut metagenome | biome: human-associated habitat | host: Homo sapiens | place: USA... | reverse complement strand
ATTAAGGTCGATTTTTGACTGTTTCGGATCGGAAAGTATGGGGGTACTTTCCGATCTTTTTTCTTACTCATATATAACAATTGAGTCCTTTTCTTCGTTGATGCGGAACTTGAAAGGATGGTCTTTCGAGATGGTCCGCAGTATGTGTTCGATACCGTCCTGCTCTCTGAACTTGCCGGTAAAGCTGCTGTAGTTCAGCAGTTGGGGACTGGCAACGGTTATTTTTATGTTATAGTATTTCTCCAGTCTACTGAGGATGTCGCTGAATGGGGCGTCGTCAAAACAGTATAGTCCCTCTTTCCAGCGTAGATATTCATAGGAAGGAAGGACGGTCTTTCTGCATTTTCCATTTTCATTGAGAAATACCTCGTCTTTCTGCAACCTGGTGATTATCTGGCTGCTGTTGGCCGGATAGATATCGACGACACCTTCTACCAATGTGGTTCCGAACTCATGGCTCCCACTATAGGCACAAACATTGAAACTCGTTCCTACAACTTTTACCTTGTTCGTTTCTGTATGTACATAGAATGGGATACTCTTGTTTTTGGCTACTTCAAAGTAGGCCTCTCCGTCCAGCTCCACATTCCGTTCGTTGCGTCCGAAGTTGGCGGCATATTTCATGGTAGACTTGGAGTTCAGCCATACGCGCGTTCCATCGGCAAGGGTAATCTGCGCCCGTTGTCCGGCAGGCACGGTGACTGTTTGCAATTGTACCTCCTTGTTATATAGAAAGTCGGAGGTGATGAAATAACCGGCTATGGCGACAATGGTGACGGCGGCTATGCGGGCCGTCCAGCGGAGCATCGGCATGATGCGCACCGTTTTCTTTTCATTGTTGTCCTGTTTGTCCGAGAACAAGGAAATGTCATATATCATGCGCTCTTTCAGGAAGGTGTCCCGGTTTTCATCCGAGGCGTCTACCCAGTCGAGTATCATCTTTTCTTCTTCAATGGAAGTAATACCTTTGAAATATTTATATAATAGCTCTTGGTTCATTGTCAATAATTTGTTTCTTTTCTAAAATGTGCTCTTTTTACCTTTTGTATATATAACCGGAAAGTGGGCGGTAACCCTATTCCGTAGAGGCATCTTTTTAGGATATTAATATAATGAGTATAGTTATAAGATAATCTTTCAGTCTCAGCCGGAGAATTCGCAGCACTTTGGTGATGTGTGCCTCTACGGTCTTAAGTGATATGTTCAGGCTATCGGCAATCTGCTTGTTTGCCAGGTTCTGGTATCGGCTCAACATGAATATCCTCCGGCTTTGTTCGGGCATTTCCTGCAAGGTCTTATTTACGATATGTTGTATTTCCGTATTGAATATCTTGTCTGGTTCGCAGGCTTTCAGGGTGGAGATACGTAAGTCCAATTCGCGCAGGTTGTGGCTACTGATGGTTTCTTCCGCCCGTAGACGCACCTGCTTGTGCTCGAGTACGTGCAGGGCTTTGTTCTTTATGATGGTCAGCAGCAGGGCATGCAGGTTACTATTTTCTTCCCAGCGGTCTCGATTTTCCCATAGGGCAATCATGGATTCCATCACAACGTCTTCCGCTTCCGCTTTATCCCTGAGATAAGAATAAGCAAAGGCCAAAAACTTTTCTTGGTTTTCCTGGAAAAAGCGTGAGAAAAGATTCATAGTATGTAGGCTCCTTAAACCGGACATTAATTGAGGTTCTTTATGGAATATAAGGCTTTATATAGCAAAAAAACATAATCTTTTTGGAATATGCAAGCATTGTGCCTTGTTTTTTCGGAGCCATTTTGGCTGTATGGACAAAAAGAAAGCCTGATGGAGCTCCACCAGGCTTTATATGCTTAAAGAATAAGAGATTTCTTATTTCTTTTCCGGTCTTTCTTGTCTTTCCGGTCTTGGAAGCAATACTTTACGTGACAGCTTGAATTTTCCGGTCTTCGGGTCGATGTCGAGAAGTTTTACGTCGATTTCGTCACCTTCCTTGATACCGGCTTCTTCCACTGTTTCCAGACGTTTCCAGTCGATTTCGGAGATATGGAGCAAACCGTCCTTACCCGGCAGGAATTCAACGAATGCGCCGTAAGGCATAATGGAGCGTACCTTGCCTTTGTAGACTTCGCCTACTTCAGGGACAGCCACAATGCTTTTGATGATACGCATAGCATCATCGATGCTCTTCTTGTTGGTACCGGCGATTTCGATTCTACCGATGTTGTCCACTTCTTCAATTGTGATGGTGGCACCGGTTTCTTCCTGCATACCTTGGATAATCTTTCCACCAGGACCGATGACAGCACCGATGAATTCTTTAGGAATGGTCATTGTCTCGATACGCGGAGCGTGAGGTTTCAGGTCTTCGCGAGGCTCGGCGATGCACTCGGTAATTTTTCCCAAGATATATTCGCGGCCTTCTTTAGCCTGCAGCAAAGCCTTTTCAAGGATTTCGTATGACAGACCATCCACTTTGATATCCATCTGAGTGGCGGTGATACCGTCTTTTGTTCCGGTCACTTTGAAGTCCATGTCTCCCAAGTGGTCCTCATCACCGAGGATGTCGGACAATACGGCATATTTGTCTTCGCCTGCATTCTTAATCAATCCCATGGCGATACCTGATACCGGTTTTTTGATTTTCACACCTGCATCCATCAATGCCAAAGTTCCGGCACATACGGTAGCCATGGAAGAAGAACCGTTTGATTCGAGGATGTCGGATACTACGCGTACTACGTACGGATAATCTGCGGGAATCTGTCCCTTCAAGGCACGCCATGCTAAGTGCCCATGACCGATTTCACGGCGGCCTACACCGCGTTGTGCCTTAGCTTCGCCTGTAGAGAATGGAGGGAAGTTATAGTGCAGAAGGAAACGTTCTTTTCCGTGTTCCAATACGTCGTCGATAATCTTCTCGTCCAACTTGGTACCTAAAGTCACTGTAGACAAAGACTGTGTCTCGCCACGTGTAAAAATAGCGGAGCCGTGAGGGCCGGGCAGGTAGCTGGTCTCACACCAGATAGGACGGATTTCGGTGGTCTTACGTCCGTCAAGGCGCTTGCCTTCGTCCAGAATGGAACGGCGCATCGCCTCTTTTTCCACATCATGATAGTAACGGTCGATGAGGGCTGCCTTTTCTTCCAATTCTTCTTCGGAGAACTGTGCCTTGAATTCTTCGCGGATGGCATCGAAAGCATCCATGCGTTCGTGCTTGTTCTTGTTTCCGGAAGCGGCGATGGCATAAGCCTTGTCGTAGCAAGCGTCGTGAACGGCTTTACGAAGTTCTTCGTCGTTCACTTCGTGGCAATATTCGCGTTTCACGGTAGAGCCTACTTCCTCTGCCAGTTCCATCTGTGCCTTACACTGAATCTTAATGGCTTCGTGTGCGGCCTTCATAGCTTCCAGCAAGTCCTGCTCGGAAACTTCGTCCATTTCGCCTTCCACCATCATGATGTTTTCATAAGTGGCGCCCACCATCAAATCCATATCGGCTTGCTCCAGTTGCTCAAAGGTAGGGTTGATGACAAATTGTCCGTTGATGCGTGCTACGCGTACTTCGGAAATAGGTCCGTTGAAGGGGATATCTGAAACTGCAAGTGCGGCAGAAGCAGCGAGTCCGGCCAGAGCATCGGGCATATCTACGCCGTCTGCCGAGAAAAGAATGATGTTTACGTATACCTCTGCATGGAAATTATCAGGGAATAAGGGGCGGAGAGCACGGTCAACGAGGCGGCAAGTGAGGATTTCGTAGTCAGAAGCGCGTCCTTCACGTTTTGTGAAACCGCCGGGGAAACGTCCGAATGCGGAGAATTTTTCTTTGTACTCTACTTGTAATGGCATGAAATCTGTTCCGGGAACTGCGTCCTTGGCGGCACAAACAGTAGCTAAAAGCATGGTATTGCCCATACGAAGCATTACAGAACCGTCTGCCTGTTTTGCCAGCTTTCCCGTTTCGAGCGTGATGGTTCTGCCATCAGGAAGCTCGATCGTCTTAACAATTGGGTTAATCATAAAAAATGTTTTATATCTAATTTTCTTTCAAAATTCGTGCAAAGATACATAATTTATTCATGTAAAATGGTGGGAATGAGATAAAAAGTTTGTATTTAGTTGTTTTTTGCTGTTTTCTATATGTAAGAACGTGGGAAAATGCTTTGACTGAACTTGAAAAGAAGTATATTTGCAGGCACGTTTGCAAAACAAAACTGAAGATACGATATGAAGAAAATCTTTTTTATGGCACTTGCTGCAATAGCATTGGGTGCATGTAATTCCGAACCTAAATTCAAAGTAGAGGGTGAAGTGTCTGGTGCCGACGGCAAGATGCTTTATTTGGAAGCCTCGGCATTGGAAGGTATTGTTCCTTTGGATTCTGTAAAACTGAAAGGGGATGGTTCTTTCCACTTCAAGCAGGTACGTCCGGTGTCTCCGGAATTCTATCGTTTGCGGGTAGATGACAAGGTTATTAATTTCTCGGTAGATTCGACGGAAACGGTTTTGGTAAGGGCACCTTATACCGATTTTGCCACTGCCTATACGGTCGAAGGTTCTCCGAACAGCTCGAAGATAAAGGACTTGACGTTGAAGCAGATGAAGCTTCAGGACAATGTGAATGCATTGCTGCAGTCGGTGCAGGCACATAAGATAGGCGCTGATGTTTTTGAGGATAGTCTCGCCTCTTTATTGAAGAACTATAAGGATGAAGTGAAAATCAGCTATATTTTTGCCGCTCCCAATACGGCTGCCGCCTATTTCGCCTTGTTTCAGGAGTTGAATAATTATTTGATTTTCGACCCCCTGAACAATAAGGAAGACGTTAAGTGTTTTGCAGCCGTGGCAACCAGCCTGAACAATTATTATCCGGATGCAGACCGTTCCAAGAACCTCTACAACATTGTAATAAAGGGAATGAAGAATACCCGTACTCCGCAACAGAAGGTGGTGGAAATCCCTGAAGAGGCAATTTCCGAAACCGGCATCATCGACATTAACCTACGTGACATGAAGGGCAATACACGTAAGTTGAGCGAATTGAAGGGCAAGGCTGTTATTGTGGACTTCACTGTTTATCAGAGTGCCGTTTCTGCTACACATAATTATATGTTGCGTGACTTGTACGACAAGTATGCTGCCCAGGGATTGGAAATTTATCAGGTTTCTCTGGATGCAGACGAGCACTATTGGAAAACAACTGCCGACAATCTACCTTGGATTTGTGTGCGCGACGGCAATGGAATTTATTCGTCTATTGCGGCTTCGTATAATGTGAAGAATGTGCCTTCTGTGTGCCTGGTTAACAAGAACAATGAGTTGAGTGCCCGTGGTGAGAGTGTTTAAGACTTGGAGGCGGCAGTGAAAGCATTGCTGTAACATGTTATAAATAAGAAGTTTTCGTTTAAATATGTTACAAAGCAGCCTTTTATGCTTGACACGCATTGCATAAAAGGCTATCTTTGCAAAGGAAAATCGGAAAGAGGGTTCCAGCATGCTGACCATGTTGGAATTCTTTTTTGTTTATAGTACCATTAAAAACTAACATAACATTTAAGGAGGAAAAAGTATGGCTTATATGTCAGAAGACGGCTACAAGAAATTAATGGCCGAATTGAAACACCTGGAGACGGTGGAACGTCCCAAAATATCGGCTGCCATTGCCGAAGCTCGTGACAATTTTGATTAGTCTGAAATTGCATAGTATGACTCTGCCATGGAAGCGCAAGGTATTCTTTAGATGAATATTAACAATTTGAAGCTGACCATTGCCGACGCCAAGATTATTGATGAGTCGAAGTTGAAAACCGATTCTGTACAGATTCTTAATAAAGTAGAGCTTAAGAACGTGAAGAATGGCATGAAGATGGTTTATACCATCGTTTCCGAAAGTGAAGCCAATCTGAAGGAAGGAAAGATTTCCGTGAATACTCCGATTGCACAAGGTCTGCTTGGCAAGAAAGTAGGTGACATCGCAGAAATCAAAGTTCCGCAGGGCATGATTAACCTGGAAGTAGTGAACATATCATTTTAAAGGAAGGCAGGTCCGCATACGGGCTTGCCTTATTTTATAATTTATAGCTATGGCAACAATATTCAGTAGAATTATCGCAGGTGAAATACCTTGCTACAAGGTGGCGGAGGATGACAGATTCTTTGCGTTCCTTGACATCAATCCGTTGGTAAAAGGTCATACATTGGTCATTCCCAAGCAGGAAGTAGATTATATCTTCGATTTGAACGATGAGGATTTGGCGGCGATGCATGTTTTCGCCAAGAGAGTGGCGCTTGCCATTGGCAAGGCCTTCCCGTGTAGAAAGGTAGGAGAAGCGGTATTGGGGCTGGAAGTGCCTCATGCGCACATACATCTGATTCCTATGCAGAACGAAAAAGATATGCTTTTTTCCAATCCCAAACTGAAACTGACGGACGAAGAATTCAAAGCTGTGGCGGAAGCCATCCGTGCAGCGCTTTAACCGGTTTATTTTCCTCCCCTAAATAAACGGAAGCGGGAGTTGGAACTCATCCAACTCCCGCTATTGTTACCTTCGGCACCTATCCTTTAATTCTTAATTTAAATGTATTTTTCTCCCAATTTTATCTGGGCGTCATTCACATATTTGCGGATGGTATGTTCTTCATCTTTCTTGCAAATCAGTAATACATTGTCCGACTCGGCTATGAGATAACCTTCCAAACCGTCGATAACTGCAAGTTTGTTGGCGGGCAGCACCACGATATTGTCCTTGCTGTTATAGATGAGTGATTTACATTTTAGAGCTACATTGCCTGCTTCATCTTTAGGAGACAAATCATACAAAGACCCCCAGGTTCCTAAATCAGACCAACCGAAATCGCCTAATGATACATATACATTGTCAGCCTTTTCCATGATGCCGAAGTCTATGGATACATTGGGGCAAGCCGGGAAGTTCTCATCAATGAATTGTTTCTCCTGGGCTGTTCCGTACACATCTTTGCCAGGGGCCAGTTTGGATGTCAGCTCGGGCAGCAGGGCTTCGTTTGCCTTAATGATGGTATTTACGTTCCACATGAACAGACCGGAGTTCCAATAGAATTCTCCGCTTTCCACGAATACTTTTGCCAGTTCCAGTTCGGGCTTTTCAGTGAAGGTTTTTACCTTGTAGAAGTTATCACCAGCGGTTTCGGCTATTTGTATATAACCATATCCAGTTTCTGGACGGTTGGGCTTGATACCGAGTGTCAGCAGATTATCGGATTGGGAAACGAAGTCCAGTCCTTTTTCGATAGCGGCCAGAAATTCGCCTTCCTTCAGAATTAAGTGGTCCGAAGGAGCTACCACTATATTGGCGTCCGGATTCAAGGCGCGGATATGATAGGAAGCCCACGCGATGCAGGGAGCTGTATTCCTGCGTGTCGGCTCCAGTAGAATCTGTTCGGGTTTAAGTTCGGGAAGCTGTTCTTTTACAAGGTCGGCATATAAGTCATTTGTTACGATAAGTATATTTTCCATGGGGATTACCTGCTTGAAGCGATCGAAGGTTTGCTGCAGCAAGGAACGTCCCGTACCAAAGAAATCCAGAAACTGTTTTGGAAGTGTCTTGCGGCTGAATGGCCAGAAACGGCTGCCGATTCCTCCGCCCATAATTACACAGAAATTATCCTTATTGGTTACCATGCTATTGATTTTAAAAGTTTCTGCTAATGTACTGCATATTTTACAAACAAGGAATGATTCAAGTCGGTTTTATCGTTTTTTTCGCCTTTTTTTAGGAAAAGTATTGCAGGTTTAGAAAAAAGCTGTATCTTTGCACCGCATTTGAGAAATCAAACATGCCCAGATGGCGGAATCGGTAGACGCGCTGGTCTCAAACACCAGTGGATTCACTTCCATCCCGGTTCGACCCCGGGTCTGGGTACAAGAATAAAGGATAAATAGTTGATAATAAACTATTTATCCTTTTCTTCTTTTCAAGAATGTTCCCATTTTGTTCCCGTATAGGATTCTATTTAAAGCGAAATTTAATTGGATTCAAATTCTGTCTTACGAAAATTAATATATTATGCGAATCAGTAGTTGAACTCTGATTCCTTGTTTTAGAAAATTAGATAAATGAATGCGATGGCAATTTTGCCCATCGTATGTACTAAAAGTCCAGATGTAGATCTGACTTTCATCGCTCTTTGAATATTTGTTTTTTCATTCAGCCAGTTGAAAAAAGATTCTATCGGTTGTCTGACCTTTGATACTGCAGTTGAAAACAGGTCTCTGCCCGCTTTCTCTCTTTGAGTAATAATAGGCTCCTCTCCCTTTATTGCTTTAACGGGAGTCATCATGGTTACCCCTTGTTCCTGCTGTTTGTTTCCCCAGAACGAGAAGTCTGAGTATATCTTATCCGCAAATATATATCTGTTTATAAGACTATCAGCGGCTTCTCTTTTAAGAACAGTCAGATCATTCTCCTCTGCCGATGATAAGATGATCATTTCGGGGAATGGAATGGTTCCTTCCCTGCGGAAAGCTAAGGTGTGAAGTTTGAGCCCGAAATAATACATGTTCTTTGTAGAGCAGTATCCTTTAGTGGCAATTTCAGTAGCCACTTTTCCGGTTTTGTTCTTTCCTGCACAAGTAATGATGGGCATGGAGTCAATAAGTGATATCATAGAATCGCAATCTGTTGGTTTAAAGAAAGTAATGAGATGCTTCACCAGTTCATTAATCGCCTCACTCATCAGGTTCAGCCGATAGTTGAATGTTTGATAAGAGGGAAGGTTAGGGAACCAGGAAAGCAAATATTCTTTGGTGAATGTATGTATCTCTTTGATGCTAAAATAGCGCTGATACGCTCCGCAGAACAGATATACGGTAAGCAGCTCCTGATCAGTGAAGATCGGTGTAGCGTTATTACTGAACCTCTGACAGTAGAACTTCAGTGAAGACTGATAAACATCGCAGATATACATACCCGTTGGCGGAATTAAATAAGCGCATATTTAAGTCTGCCAATAGGTTTGTTGTTAATGTGGTTTATATATTGAAGGATTGTAAATGCACTTATTTTCCCGAGTATTCTGGTAAACAATCCTACTGTATCTTTAGCATAATTTCTCACTATCATGAACTGATCGCATAGTTGTGAGAAATCCGTTTCGATTCTTTTCCTGGCTTTAGCAAATGGGATGAATGTAGGACTCCAGTCCTTTTGGTTCAGTCTATATGGAACTTCAAGTCTTATATTTGCAGTCTCAAACAAATCCAGTTGCACATTCTTACTAATATATCCTCTATCTCCGAAAATGCTGCAGTCATGATATTCATATCTGATATTTTTAAGATAATTGATATCGTGAACACTTGCTTTTGTCAGGTCAAAGGAATGGATAACTCCACTTAAACCGCAAATAGCGTGTAATTTATATCCATAGTAATAATTCTTCTGAGAGGCACAATATCCGAATGATGGAGCTTTACTATAATCGTTTCTGCCCATTTTACAACGTTTCCCTCTAGCTACCCGGCATACCTCTATAGGTTTTGAATCAATACAGAAATATTCTTCACCACCATCTATCTTCTCAGCTATTCTTTTACGGATAGTGTCGCATAAGGTTGATGTAGTTTTACGCCTGTCATTATACTGGCGTCTTGAAATCAGATTGGGCATTTTATCCTTATACTCAGAAAGTCTAATGAAAAGATTACTTTCACTATCTATACCCATGGCTTCGGATGTAAGGTTCAAAGCTATAACTTCTATATCTGAAAACTTGGGAACAACACCTGGACGAGGAATATTTCCCTTCTCATTTATGAGGTTATCGCCAAATTGCTTGCAAATCTTAAGAATTTTACTGAATATTGTATATAAGTTGTGCATATATTGATGATATATTAAAGGTTTGACCATCTCTAATATGCTATAAATCAATAATATGCACAACTTTTTAAACATCAATATATTATCTTTTTAATTCCGCCAACGGGTATACATATATATTTTTATAAGTTTTAGCTCTTTCTCCTTGGGAATCATAATTAGAA
>ENA-ORKQ01000307-ORKQ01000307.1-human-gut-metagenome-genome-assembly--contig:-NODE-307-length-10016-cov-6.01677_pt1 | contig 10016 bp, 10 predicted proteins | sample MGYA00243060_ERZ508809 | MGnify/ENA primary metagenome ERZ508809 (study PRJEB26277, sample SAMN04329829) | human gut metagenome | biome: human-associated habitat | host: Homo sapiens | place: USA... | reverse complement strand
CGACTGTTGCAAAGGCTAAAGCTTTGAAGAAATTCGTTGAGCCTTTAATTACAAAGTCTAAAGATGACACTACTAATTCACGTCGTGTCGTATTTAGCAATTTGCAAGATAAAATCGCTGTAACAGAATTATTCAAAGAAATTTCTGTAAAGGTAGCAGATCGTCCGGGTGGTTATACTCGTATCATCAAGACAGGACATCGTCTGGGTGATAACGCTGAAATGTGCTTCATTGAGTTGGTTGACTATGATGAAAACATGGCTAAGACTGCAACTGCTAAGAAGGCAACTCGTACTCGTCGTTCTAAGAAGAGTGCTGCTGAAGCTCCTGCTGCAGAAGTTGCAACTACAGAAGAAGCCCCTAAAGCTGAGTAATCTGTACACAACTATATATACTAAGGGTCGTAATCAATTGGTTACGACCCTTTTTTATTTGTTTGTAATTGTTGAACAAATTCTCTTGTTGTTTGTTAATTTAATATAGGAAATGAAACAGGGAAGATGAATTTTTCTATCTTTGCAATAGGAAAATAAAAAGATGAAAGGATTCATAGCAATTATATTATTCTTTGTGCTTGCATTGGCAGGAGTCAAGACAGGGCATCTCAGCGTAGCTTCTTCGATAGCTGTGCCGGGGCAATGTGCTGTGCAAGATGACTGTTTCACTCACTCACATTCTGTGAATGAAGGTGCTATTATTCCTTTGGAGAGAGAAAGATATTTGGCTGACATGGAGTTCAGCGATGCCTACACATTAGCTCATCGCGTAAGTACTTCAGCAGAGCGTTTATATCGTTTCTCTTCTATAGAGACTACACAATATATTAAAGCCTTATTGCGCAAATTGGCCACACGTATGGACGTGCTTACTCATTGTTCAAAACGTGTTTATGATACTTCGCGCAGCCAAAGTTGGGATGATGCTTGCGAGCATTATATCTTTGGCATGAGGCGTATTCTGATTTAGATTTTATTCTTTTACTTGTGTTTTTTATGCATTGATTTTATCTTGTTGCAGCAGGGTAATAAGTCGGTGTATAAGGATAATTATATTTTTCTTATTAGTAACAGAATAAATTTGAAGATTATGAATAATGCAGTTTCAGCAGATGTCACTCTGTTTTCAAGAGTACATCCCGATATAGTAAAACGTATCAGTGTTTCATCAGTTATTGTTTCGGCTTTACTTGCCATTGGCGGTATTGGCGCTTTCGTTACCTCTTTGCGGATGGGTGATGCTACATCCACCATGAGCATGGTATTTATGACGGTCGGTACAATTCTGATTCTTACTGCCCTTTTCCGTCTTTTCTGGCGAAGCAAAGAATGGGTTTACACTCCTACGGGGAGTGTGACCAAAGAGGGGTCTTGTTTCTTTGATGTATGCGATTTGCATGTGTTGACAGCCCGGTTGGATAAGAAAACATTTGGCAAAGACAGTGATGTACAAGTAAAGTCAAACGGTAACGTTCGGATGGATTATCTCATTTCTCATGATAAGAGATTTGCGGCTGTCCAGTTATTCCGTTTCATCCCTTATACGTATGAAGCAGCATCTTCCGTGTACTATCTGACCGGACAAGATGCATTAGATTTCACACGTTGCTTAGAGACTAATAAATTTTGATTTTTTCTATGACTCTTTATGTTATGAAAGTAAAGCAAGCCTGTGAAGGTGAACCTTACTTGCTTAAGACGTTAATGTGATAAATTGTTGGGTGGGGTTAGTCGTTGATGACCAGCCCCATCTTTTCCATTAAAAAGCATGCATTCATGTTGCGGGCAACGCCCTCACGCATCTTATAGGAAAAAGTCAGCTCATTGTTTGTAATATCTGCCTCAAAACAATAATTATGGATTTCATCGGGAAAGTATTCGATTAATTTGCCCAGCAAGAGGTCGTGTGTAGCGATAATGCCATTTGCTTTCAGTGTCATCAGCTGTTTGACAAGGGCAAAAGACCCTTTCTGTTTGTCCATCGAATTGGTACCTTTCAAGATTTCATCTAAGATGATAAAAAGTTCCTCACCCGAGTTCAGTCGGTCGATGATTTGTTTTAAACGTTTCAGTTCGGCAAAGAAATACGATTCGTTATCGTTGAGCGAATCCGAAGTCTTCAAGCTGGTTATGAGCCGGGCAGGATAGATTTCGAGCGAGTCGCAGCACACCGGACTGCCGATACAGGCAAGTACATAGTTTACTCCGATGGTACGCAGATAAGTACTTTTTCCGGCCATATTCGCTCCGGTAATGATGACAAAGAAAGGTCTTGAAGGAATTTCTGCATCGTTTTTCACACATTGGCTTACGGGCATCAACGGATGTCCCATCTCCCGCGCACAAAAGACAAACGGTTTGTCGGCTATCACAGGATAAGTATAAGCAGGATGATTGAACGCAAAAGTTCCCATCGAACAGAGTGCGTCCATTTCGCCGAGCATATCCAGCCAATGAAGAAGACATTCTCCATATTTTTTTCTCCACGCTTCGATACGCATCACCTGGCGGAGTTGCCAAAACAAAGATCCCTCCAAGAGTACGTACATAATTTGGTTGTTCCTCAAGTCCAGTTTGTCCAGTTCGGTAGCCAGTTCCTTCAGTATTTCGGAAGTTCTTTTCCCATCCGTGCCGAACTTTGCTTTGAGGCGGGCGAGCAATGGTGCTTTCATCTCTTGCCTGTCAATGAGCGCAATGAGTTTGGCATAAATGGAAAGGATGCGGAGCTTTTTGTCGTATATCCCTTGCAGGTTTGTGACGTGTTTGATAAGCCCGAAGCTCGCCACCACAAAAGTACCGAACGCAAGCCCGAACCAACTCAATGAAATCACTCCTGTCATTCCCAGTGCCAGTAGGATGATGTTGGCCGAAGGCACAAGGCAAAGCATAGGACGGCTCCACCACATTCGGCTGAAATAAGCAGAAGATTCCGTCCATTCCTTAATCTCGTTTCGGTCATCGGCTTTGCCCTTGTAAAGCAGGCCGGTGATGCGGAAGCATTCGCGGAACTTATCATACCCGGCAAGTTCGCTGACTGCTGTCTGCCGTTCCCTTATTTCCTCTTTCTTTTCCAAAGGTTCTTGCAGCCATTCCGCCAATTTGTTTTTTCCGAACGAAGTGCAGGTGCGGTTCATTGCCTGAAACAGTGAATGATGTCCGAAGATGTCGAGGTCTAGGGAATAGCGGTGACCTGCGTTACCTAACTCCGCCCCGTGGGCAAACGGCTCATAGTTATTATCCAATGCGGAAATCTCGTCCTGATTGACGCGAATACATGTTTCCAGCCATTCTTTTCGGAAGAAGAGTCTATTGTGAAACTTCACCAGTATCAGAAACGGTACGAAGGTGAGTGCAGTGATCAAGCATAAGGCAGCTGCTCCGGCATCATAGCCATATATCACTCCGAAGATACCTGCCAAAAACAGGACAACCCGCAGACTGCTGATGCGCAGAATCTTGTTCCTTACTATTTGAAGTTCTCTTTCCGTTTCGTCAACTCGTTGTTGATATTGTGTCTTTAATTCCATTTTTATTTGTTCATTGATAATACTTGCGGGCAAATATAGGGAAAAATATCCCTTTTTCGTTAGTAATTATGTTATTTAGCCTTATCTGTCTGTCGTCTTGCAGCGATAAGAAACTTTAACGGAAAAATGGATGTTTTCTCTCCCGAAAGGTGTATATTTATCCATAAAAAGAGTAAACAAACACATAGCTTATGGAAAAAGTAGCATTGATATTGCTTTCCACCCTTATCCTATCGGGATGTTCTTCTTATGGTATGCAAGGGAACCCGGCGGCAGTGCAGGCAGGTGCGGCCATCGGAGGTGTGCTGGGTGCCATTGTAGGTGACAGGGCAGGCGGATACAATGCTTCGCAGTTCGGAGCTTTGGCGGGAACAGTAGCCGGAGCTGCTGTAGGCAATGCAGTGACTACGCCCCGACAGGACGATGGTGCGGAAGAGGAATATGATAATTATGCCCCGGCTTATTCAGGCTTGCATGTTACTAATCTCCGCTTTAGCGATGAGAACCGAAACCACTCGAGAGATGCCGAGGAAGACAGTAAGCTGGTATTCGATGTGGTGAATGACGGTGATACTCCCGCCTACAATGTTACTCCCATAATTGAAGAAGTGACCGGCATGAAACATATTCTTATTTCTCCGGCACAACAGATTGCCTATATGCCGGTGGGAAATACGATTCGTTATACGGCAACTATTCGCGGTGGCAGAAGGCTGAAGACAGGAGAGGCTGTGTTCAGAGTTTATACCACGGAGAGCAATGGTGTGATGAGCCGGACACATGAGTTTTCTTTGCCTACGCAGAAAAGAAAGAAATGATTTATCAAACCAAATAATACAATGAAAAAGAAAAAACTATTTGCGATACTGCTCTTGGTGGCTGTGTGTGTAGGATGCGGAGCGGAAAAAGAGCAGACAACGATGGTCACGGTGGATATTGCCACCGAACATTCCGAGAAGGAAGTAGTTCTTCAGGATTTTATGGATGTGGAATACATTCCGTTGGAGACAAGTGATGAATTTGTGACTCAGGGGAGCGTGATGGATATAGGTGACAAGTATCTGTTGGTGAAGAACTGGGCAAACGATGGCGACATTTTTGTTTATGACAGAAAAACCGGTAAAGCCATACGGAAAATAAACCGGAAGGGACAAGGTGCCGAAGAATATAATTTTATCAGCGGAATTATTCTGGATGAAAACAACGATGAAATGTTTGTCAACTGCGCTGCAGCGAAGAAGATTTATGTGTATGATTTGTCGGGAAACTTCAAGCGCTCTTTCGCTCATCCCAAAGATACCGAATACATGGATGTTCTCAATTATGACAAAGACAATCTGATTTGTTATGATGCGTCTGTTTATTATAAGGACGGGCAGTCCAGAGAGGAAGGGAAATCTTATCATTCGCTCATTTCTAAGAAAGATGGAAGTGTTACCCGCGACATTTATCTTCCTTATGATATAATCAAGACCCCTTGTGTGCATCAGGGAGACGGAGTGGCGATGACTTCTGTACGTCCGATTATTCCGAATCGGGGAGAATGGCTGCTGGTTGACTGTTCTTCGGACACAGTATATAATTATGTGCCCGAAAAGAATAAACTGGTTCCGTTCTTTGTGAAAGCACCTACCAAGGACCCGGAGATACTTCTGACAATGGGGGCTGTCACCGATCGTTATTATTTTCTTCACACTGTAAAGAAAGAGTTTGATTTTACTACCGGGCGAGGATTCTTTATGAACGATTTTATGTACGATAAGCAGACCAATGAGCTTTATAAGGCAAAGGTGCTCAATAGTGATTTTGTAAAGAAACGCAGTGTGGATATGTTTTTGCATCCAATCAATAATAATGGAATCGGGGCTGTGCAGTCATTGGCGGCCGGGCAGCTTGTCGAGGCTTTTCAAGAAGATGGATAGAAGGGCCGACTGAAAGAGGTGACAGCGGGATTGGATGAGGAGTCTAATCCGGTGGTTATGCTGGTGAAGTATAAGAACTGAGATAATGTGACGGTATCTTATATCCCAAACAATAGGTATTGTTCTTGAAGACTGTTACTACTATTGGAGAAAACTTTCCCTATTGTTTGGGAAAGGTCTTAAGAGACCTTTTGGGTACATATTTACGGATTTTCTTCCGGCAAAAGTGTTTGAACAGAGATAAATACAAATCATGTTTCACACATATTGTGGGGATAATATATTGATTTATAATGGATTGATGTGAAACGTGTTACATGGATAAAATCTGTCACAAAGAACCGTTATAATGAAAAAGGCGGAAGGCTTTTCGTGATAACAGTTCCCTGATAAAAGACCTGGGTCTTTTAAAAAAACTCTTTCATCTTTTTCAAAAACCTCAAGGTCTTTCTTCAAAACCTCAAGGTCTTTTTTGAGCACTCCTTCGTCAATTCTTATTAACGATGCTTTGAATTTCTTGCAATGTTAAGTTTCCGGTGATGATGATGATGGTAAGCTCATTCTGTTCCTCGCACAGCAATACGAATTCTTTTTGCTTTCCCTTATTCTGTTTCTGGAAAATCGTAACTTTTTCACCTTCATCGTTAATACGTATCAGCTCTTGATAGCCGTTCTTGGGACTGATGTAGCTGATATCTTTCTTTATCTGTGCAGTGACAGATGCTTTTTCGCAATTCAGAATCTGAATATAGTCCAACTTTCTTGCCAGCTCTCAGATATAGATATCCTCTGTTTTCATATCGGGCATCAGGCTGAGCATCGCCTTGGATATATATACGGACGTAACGCCTTCCATGTCGGCATACTTGTCAAAAAAAGACTCTTGCGCATAAGTGAATAATGAGCAAAGGGACAATAGCAGGGTAATAATATATGTACGTTTCATTGTCTCAAGTTTTTAAATCGTTTCAACTGTTGGTTTACATTCTTTTGTACTTTTTCGGTGGTTTCGTGCACCGTTTCCATTTGTTGCACTCCCTTGTTAAGTGCTGACGAGAACATGAACAGTGCCTTCTGAGCTTCTGCGTATGCCTCGGTGGGAGAAGAGCAGGTGTCTTGCGGAGTGGGAGGAGTGTAAGGTTTGTACAGATACATTCCTACCGAGAACAAGATGAGCAGACTGGCGGCAATGCTGCCTACCCACTGTAAGTGGATGATGCGTGTATGCTTTTTTATCTTCGTGCTTCGCCGTTCATGCGTGTCCCATTCGTCTATCAGACCGCTTAATTTACTTTCCAGTCCTTCGGGTGTCTCCGGTTCAGGTTGTGAGGCGAGCTGCATGAAGAGTCTCTTCTCGGCAAGTAAATGTGCCGGAACGTCCGCTTGGGCAAAGAACTCTTTCAGTTCCTTTTCTTCGGCCTCGTTCGTCTCACCGTCATAATATCGGACCAGTAATTCTTCTATTTCATTTACTTTCATAGTTCATAATTTCATTAAATTGTTCACGTATCTTTTTGCGGGCGCGGCTCAGCAATACACGTATATTGACGGCGGTAAGCCCGGTGACTTGTTCTATTTCTTCGGAGGAACAGTCATTCACGTCACGCAGCAAGATGAGTTGTTGCTGTGACCGGGGCAACTGTCTATTCAGTCTTTTTACCTGCCTTGCTTCGTCCTTTTGTTCTATCTCGCGGGCGATGTTGCTGTCTGTCGGAAGCTTAAGCTCTTCGGGCAGTCGGCTGTCTTCGTCCGGTCGGCAGGAACGCAGGGAATCATAGCACAAGTTCTTGATAAGCGTCACGCAATAAGCCTCGATGCTGGCAACTTCGGAAAGTTCGTCGCGCTTTTTCCACAATTTCAGATACGCTTCCTGCACCATATCCTCGGCATCCTGAACGTTGCCCATCAGCCGGAAGGCCACTCGATAGAGTTTGGCATGGCAAGGTAGAAATTGTTGTTTAAAACTAGCGGCGTCCATGTTACATCATTTCTTCTTTTGCCAGTAGTTTGGCTATTTTTTCTTTGCTTACTTTTCCCTTTAACTGTACCAATGTGCAATCGCCGTTCCCGGTGCAGACGATGAGCAGTTCGCGTATCACGTCGTTCTTACTTTTTGCCAGAATGTGCACTTTTTCACCTTCATCGTTTACCTGAACCAGCGTTTCGTAGTCTTTAATTCGCTGTGCGTTTATCTTTTTGCTGAAGCGTTCCTTTACGCTTGTCGAGCAGGCTTCCAAATCCAAAATTCTTATTGATTTGAACTTTCGGGCAAGCTTCGCATCGCTGTCGTTGCCCATGAACATCTTTCCGATAGCCATCATGAAAGGTGAAATGCTAATACAGTCTGCGTTAGGCTCTTTCTTGAATTCATCGAACAGAGAATTAAGGTCTTGGGCAAAACCGATGTGACAGACAAACAACAGTGCTAATGCCAATATATACTTTTTCATGGTTTTATTTTGTTTATGTTTATACTTCAGGTTCTCTTTTTAAAAGCGCTTTCATCTAGATAGACGGAAGCAGAGAGAATGTTGTTACAAAGAAAAGCATAAAATTATTTTTTTCTATTCAATATAAGATGTATATTAGTGTAATTGTTAACTTTAAAATTGAAATACTTATGAAAAGGAATTTATTATTGTGCACTTTGGCTGTGTGCGAGTATAGGCTTATATCTCAAGTAGTTAATGAAAAAGGACCTGAATCCTTTTTTCAATGTTGATATATCTGTATGACCTTGAGAAACATAAATATTATGCGGACAAAATATTTCCTTTTGTTGTTCCTGTTATTGCTTGGAGCAGGGTGCGCTACTTCACAATATGGAAGTGAAGCAACGGCTGTTTTAGAAGAAGGAGAGCCATCGATAGCAGATACTACATTCTTATATGATTCTCGCGTTATTGCCTTAGAGACGAAAGACGATGCGCTGATTGCCCGTGTCAACAGGTTGATAGAATGGAAGGGGAATCTTTATATACTTGATAAAGCGGGGAAACAAGTGGTGGCTTTTAATATGGATGGGAAATATTTGTTTACTATCCATCGGGTTGGGATGGGGCCGGAAGAGTATAGTGCTGTGATGGATGTCGCCATTGACAAACGAAAAAATCAGTTGGTGCTGTTGACCGAACCGTCAGCGTTGCTGCGTTTTGATGCGGAAGGCAATTTCATCAGTAGCCGGAAATTGCCCGGTTATTATCACTCTATTGCTTTGGACGGAGATTTTATTTATTTGGAGAATGAAACTTACGCCAATGGCCGGTTGTCGGAAAATTCTATAACTGCGATTCACGGGGAAGAGACAACGGGCTTGTTGGAACCATTGATAGAAATTGCCCCATTTTGTTTTATAGCAGGGCATCAGTTGAGTGCTTCATAGACTGGGCTGTTTATCCGGAAATTAGATAATACAATTTATAAGTTAGAAAACTATTCGGCATATAATTCTTATACTATTGACTTTATGAATGAAACATTTCCGGAGGATGCAAAGGATAAGGTGTATGACTGCCGTGACTTGAATAAATTCTCCAGAGAGAAAGGCTTGGTTTATTTGATGACGGATGTGACCGAAACTTCCGAACATTTATTGTTCCGAACGAACTTGTTTGATAGGTTGTATATCTTGTCAAAATGGGACGACGCTGTTCGTAAATATGATTATATATTCCAGTCTGAATACGGGTATAACTTGCACGGTTATACTCCGGTGGGCGGTGAAAAAGAAAGGATATGCTTTGTGGCTATGGCAGGAAGCTTGATGAGCTTGAAGTCTTTGGTTGAAACTTATCCGAAAGTCAAGGCAAAGACCACCGTGAAGATGCTGGAATTGTTAAACCGGGTGGAAGAGGATTCTAATCCGGTCCTTTTTTATTACAAGGTAAAATGAAAGTGGTTGCCTGTGATAGGTTTTTCGCTTTTTAATTCTTGACGGGCAACTTGACCCATAACCATTTGGGAATAAGCCTCCAGAAGAACACCAGCACTTGATAACGCCGGTCGATGATGACGGTGCGTTTCTTTTTGTTGAGTGCATTGATGATGTGGGCGGCGACTGCGGAAACGTTCATCAGCAGAGGATATTTGTCGTCTTTCAGTAGCGGGGTGGCTACAAATCCGGGACGGATATCAGTAAACACAATGGGCAGGCGGTTGATATGCGCCAATTGGTCGAGAGCCTCGATGTAAGTATTCTGAAAACGTTTGGTGGCGGAATAGGCGGGAGCCGAACCCAGTCCTTTGGTTCCGGCAATGGAACTTATCACAGCCAGATGTCCGTGTCCTTGCTGTTCAAAATAATGATAGGCTGCCGTCACCATGCGGATGAAACCCTCCACATTGGTGGCGGCAGTCTGTAATTCGATATCGGGTGTCAGAGAGAGGTTTTGTTTACCAATGCCTGAGCTCAGCAAAAATAAATCCATACCTCCCAACTCGTCTATCAGTTGTTTCAGCAAATAGGGTGCATCTTCGTGAGTGACGTCCAAGACTTGGGCACACACCTGTCCGGGAGCAGTCAGGCGGAGCTTTTCCAATTCCTCTTCCCTGCGTCCGGCTATGCCTACCTG
>ENA-ORKQ01000306-ORKQ01000306.1-human-gut-metagenome-genome-assembly--contig:-NODE-306-length-10096-cov-6.4143_pt1 | contig 10096 bp, 10 predicted proteins | sample MGYA00243060_ERZ508809 | MGnify/ENA primary metagenome ERZ508809 (study PRJEB26277, sample SAMN04329829) | human gut metagenome | biome: human-associated habitat | host: Homo sapiens | place: USA... | reverse complement strand
AATGGAACCGTGGGTAGCGGTGGTCGCTACGGATACCGTTATGGCTATCGGTATGGTTATCACTATGGTTACGGTTCGGAATATCACTATGGTTCCGATGAAAAATATATAGAGTAAATCGTTGATTATCAAGCAATTAAATACGGAGTAAGAATGTAAATTTGATTTCCCTATTGTTTCACTAAAAATCACAACTATGGCACAGAACGATTTTACAGAAGACAAAGCGACCTTATTCGGTGCGGGTATGGTTACTGTAGGTGTATTTGGTAAAACAGCATTGATTACCAAAGGAGTCGGAGTGGTTGCCGCAACAAAAGCCGGAGTATTGGCTGGTGGATTTATCTGTCCTCCTGCGGCTATCTGTATCGGTTTAGCTTGTGTTGGGGCCGGGGGATTTATCTGTCCTCCTGCGTCTAGCTGTATCGGTGTAGCTTGGGTTGTGGCCGGGTTGATAAATCATTTCGGCAAGCGAAACTGGTGGTGAAGTTTATCACCGGGACAATCAATTCATTCCCGGATTCCGCATATATGTCATGTGGAATCGGGAATGATTAAAAAGTTTTATGTCATTATATGTGGTTTTTTAAAAAAAGGGAAAAACAAAATATAATAAAGCTAATCGGTTTTACAGACTATCATTCGCATATTCTTCCGGGCGTGGATGACGGTGTACAAACGATGGACGAATCTTTGGAAATTCTACGTTTGTATGAGGAGCAAGGGATCAAATCCGTATGGCTCACACCGCACATCATGGAAGACATTCCCAATACGACTGCCCATCTTCGCGACCGTTTTGCAGAATTGCAGGCTGCTTACACAGGTGGCGTACAACTGCACCTTGCAGCGGAAAACATGCTTGACAATCTCTTTGAGGAACGGCTGGGAAAGAATGACCTGCTACCTTTAGGCGAGAATGGCGACCACCTGCTGGTGGAAACCTCTTATTTCAGTCCTCCGATGGGCTTGAAAAATATCCTGCTTCGCATCAAATCTAAAGGATACCACCCTGTTCTCGCCCATCCGGAGCGTTATGCTTATATGGATGAATCGGATTACCGACAGCTAAAAGACATGGGTGTGAAATTCCAGATTAATCTTCCATCAATAGCGGGTATGTATGGCAACCGGATTAAGAAAAAGGCCATGTTTCTTATGAGAGAACAGGCTATTGCTTATATAGGGACAGATATTCACAGTTACAGTATATTTCAAAAGTTCATTTGTACAAGCGTTACAAGAAACGTACAAAAACTGCTTGATTTATAGTCAAGATTATTGCGGCTATGGATAGCCAAGCTATAACAAAAATTCCTATTAATAAACAACAAGATGACAAGCGGAGAAAAGGCTCTTTATCATTCCATTATAGAGCAGTTAAAAGATAAGGAACTTTCCGATAGCCAAAAAGACAATTTTGTGAAAAAGCTGGATGAACTGTTCAAAAGTATGAATGACCAATCAAAAGAATTTCAATTAAACTCAATTTTATGAAAGCATGTTTTATGGGCTTGGGCTATATCGGATTGCCTACAGCCATTATCGCAGCAAAGCACGGAGTACAGGTAACGGGTGTTGACATCAACCCCAAAGTTGTAGAGCTGACCAATCAAGGTAAGCTCCACATCATTGAACCGGGGATGGAAGAAATGCTGCAAGAAGTTGTGAAAAACGGGACATTGCACGCAAGCACGAAGCCGGAGACAAGTGACGCTTACTTTATGGTTGTTCCCACCCCGTTCAAAGGAAATCATGAGCCTGATATTTCGTATGTAGAGGCGGCAACTCGTGCTGTACTTCCTTTTCTCAAGGAAGGTGACTTATATGTAATTGAAAGCACATCACCCGTTGGTACGACTGATAAAATGCGTGACTTAATTTTCGCTGAGCGTCCTGAATTGGAAGGTAAAATTTATATCGCCTATTGCCCCGAGCGTGTACTTCCGGGCAATGTGATTTATGAGTTGGTACATAACGACCGTGTCATTGGCGGTATGAACGAAGAAAGTACAACAAAAGCAATCGAGTTCTACTCGCAGTTCGTACAGGGGACGCTGCATCGGACTAATTGCAAGACCGCTGAAATGTGCAAACTGACTGAGAACAGCAGTCGTGACGTGCAGATAGCTTTTGCCAATGAACTTTCATTGATTTGCGACAAGGCAGGGATTAATGTTTGGGAACTTATCAGGCTTGCCAACAAACATCCGCGCGTAAATATCCTGCAACCTGGCTGTGGAGTCGGAGGTCATTGTATTGCTATCGATCCATATTTCATTACAGCGGATTTTCCGGTTGAAAGTCGCATAATTTCTACAGCACGCGAAATCAACAATTATAAATCGTTCTATTGTGCTGAAAAAGTAAAGAACGCCATGTTTGAATTTGAACTGAAAAATCACTGTAAGCCTGTGGTAGCAATGATGGGGTTGGCATTCAAACCGGACATTGACGATTTGCGTGAATCTCCAGCAAAATATATCACAACTAAAGTAATGCAAGGATGTAATAATGCCAACATTTTAGTGGTAGAGCCAAATGTGAAAGAACATAACGTGTTCAAGTTGACAGACTATAAAGAGGCTTATGACAAAGCCGATATTGTTGTGTTCCTTACAGCCCATACACCTTTCAAAGAACTACCGTGGAAAGATGATAAAGTGATACTTGATTTCTGTGGAATATTTAAGCAATAGAGGTAGACAATCATTAAGTTTACCAAGACTTACCCTCCCAATAAACGTACACATATACTGATTGCAGATTTACAGAAAATCTATTGCTTTAAGAAGATGACATTAAGCCAAGTTTTCAAATCAAGATTGTTGTCAAATATTTGGAATCAGTTTCTCCTTTATGGTTTCAGTAGCATTATACCAATTCTACTAATTCCATATTTGTTGAACGTTATAGGAGTAGAAAAATACGGTCTTGTAAATTTTGCCATTATATTTAGCTTTTACTTTCAGATATTCAATGAGTTCGGTTTCGATTTATCTAATGTCAGGCATGTCGTCAATAATAGAGACAATCAAGAAAAATTGGGAAGGATAGTTTCTTCTATTCTGCAATGTAAGTTTTTTCTCATACTCTGTTCTCTATTTGTTTATATTTTAGTTGTAGGGTTGATTCCTTCACTAAGGAATGAACTCACGCTTTATATATTAGCCTTTATTCGTTTGATAGGGGTTGTCATTGCTCCCTATTGGCTTTTCCGTTCAATGGAGGACATTAAATATATAACACGTATCAGCGTGCCAATAAAGCTATTATGTATATTGCCTATTTTTTTAATCGTTAAGTCTACTGATGATTATGCATTGGTGATGTTGTGCTATGCTCTTGAAACATTTGTTTCAGGTATTGTCGCTTTATTCATTGCCCAAAAAAGATACGGGATCAAACTTCAAATAGTCTCGGCACAAGAAGTGAAATTTTATCTTAAGGATAGTATTCCGTTTTTCTCATCAACTTTTTTGATGAGAGCCTATAAAACAATGAATACCTTAGTGCTTGGCTTTATTCTTGGAGATTTTGCAGTCGGATTATATACAGCTGCGGAAAAACTTCATAATGCGTATTCATCATTTGTTTCTCCGCTTTTATCTCAGATATTTTACCCATATTTCACAAGGATAAAAAATATGGGTAGAGCGACTAAGATGGTATTGCTTTTATGTATTGCCAATACAATCGCTTTAGCTTGTATATATTTCTTATCACCGTATCTTATACCGATTTTTATTAAGACTGAAACAGCAAGTATAACCACGTATTTCAACCTATTCTTGCTTTTATTGGCGATTAGTGTGCCAGCTGACATGTTCGGTTTCCCTTATTTGGGCGTACTTGGAAAAATCAATGAGGTAAATATGACAACCATTTATTCTGCAATCATATACATCATTGTTGTCCTTGTCTTGATTCTTACTCACAGTATTAGCATAGGAAGTGTTATTTGGGCTTTGATTATAGCGAACGTGGGATGTTTGGTTTTGCGCCTATATTTAGCCAATAAAGTAAGAGTTGGTAATGTTGATAAACAATAGGATATACAATATAGATACTAATTCTCGACATTGGGCTATTTCTTTAGCCTTAATTGTAATCTTGTCTGTAATAATGACATTTATTCCTTTTGTAGGACTGTGTTTGTCATTAATGTTTTTCAGACAAAGGTTTGCCCCCATTCTATTTATTATCTTTTCTTTCTATTTTGGTTGGTTTTATGAGCCACAAATGGATTTGTTGGTTCATTATGAGCATTTTCATCGTATTGCCGACAAATCATTGGTTGAGCAATGGATGGACTCTGGAACATCAAAATATGGCAAAGAAATATATCCTGTATTATTTAAATATTTCATTGGTTTAATTGCTGATAACCGGAATTTTTTCTCTGCTTGTGCGTGTGTGGTATATACTTCTCTATTTATATTTGGAGTCGTAAAACCACTCCAGCCATTATATATGCAGAAAATGTCAATTCCTGCATGGCTACTCTTCCTGGGAGTGATTTTTACTGTAGAATACTATTGGTTTCTCGGTTTTCGCTTTTGGAGCGGAGCATTTGTTTTTACTGGCTTCTATTTGAGATACCTTAATTCAGGAGCCGTTAAGTACCTTTGGTTATCTGCGTTATGTATTTGTTTTCACTATTCACTACTCGCCTTATGTGTCGCGGCTGTATTAAACCTACTCTTGCGATATAGGTTTAAAGTGTACTATTTAATTCTTATCGTATCATTCATCGTTCGCTTTGCGAAAATCGCGTTTGTCACTAATATCGCACAATTTGGCATATTTGAAAACTACGTCAAAGAGAGCGTTAGGAATCAAAATATCATACAGTCTGTTGGAAAGTATGCAGAGGAAATACGCGAGTATGGTAATCAGTTCTATTTGCTTCGTGAAACAATTGCCGTTTTCGGTGTCTTGGCTGTGATCTATATACTATATAAAAAAAGCTTCGTGAAACAATTGCCGTTTTCGGGGTCTTGGCTGTGATCTATATACTTTATAAAAAAATAGGGAAAGAATTTTGGGAGCAGAATGTCAAATTCTGGGGGTTCTGTATTCTCCTATTGTCTTTTGCCAATTTCGGATATGTCAGTTTGACTTTTTATGATAGATTCTTCAAACTTGCCGTGCTATTCTTATATGTTTTTACATATATGTGGGTTATGGATATTCAATCCAAATTGAGTTTTAAGTCCCAGCTACTAATAACTATGGTTACAATTATACCGGTATTGTATTTCATTGTTACACCATTAGTTGAACAGAGGCACATGTTGTTCCAACTAAACTTATGGTTTAGTAATCTATGTTCATGATGAAAAATTTTGTAATCTGAATTTCTCATCGTGCTGATGTATGGTCTATGGATAGCTACCAATACGAACAACCAAAAAGGCATAACATCAGAAAACGAAAATAGATTAACCGTTGATGTTCAATGTTCTTAATTATTTTAATCATATCAATTGAAACACTAACAATGAGGGTATTAATAACTGTTCCCACTAAATCCGGATATGGAGGAGTAACTAATTATTATTTAGGGATTAAAGAGTATTGGAAAGAAAATATTGAATATTTTTATTTCGGTCGTAAGCCTTGGCGTAATATATTTTATCCATTTTTAATTATCCGTTTTATAATCCGATTGATTTGCTTTAAACCTGATATAGTACTACTTAACCCATCGCTTGGAGATAAAGCCTTAAAACGAGATTTTATATATTTAAACATTTGCCGATTTTTCAGAAAGAAAACATCCGTATTTATTCATGGTTTCAATTTCGAGTATGCTAAAAATGCAGATTGGAAATGGATAAGTGCCAATTTGAATAAGGCCTTGTGTATTTTTGTGTTATCCCAAGATTTCAAGAATGAATTGATAAGGAGGGGGATAAAATCTGATATACATCTAACTTCGACAAAAGTACCCGATTATTTTATTTCAGGTTTTGACCTTTCGATGAGACAAGGAAAAGCCGAAAACATTATGTATAGCGGGCGAATAGAAAAGGCCAAGGGTGTATATGAAACAGTCGATACATTTTCAATACTTAAGTCACAATACAAGGATCTGACATTGACCTTTGTCGGTGATGGCTCAGAACTTCCTATGTTGAAACAATATGTTGAGAATAAGAAAATAAAGGATGTCCGTTTTACTGGAGAGTTACGTGGGGAAGATTTTAAAAAGGAATACATTAACGCCGATATGTATTTGTTTCTAAGTTATACGGAAGGTATGCCAACTGTGGTTTTGGAAGCAATGATTTTCGGACTCCCTATTTTTACCAGAAAAGTGGGTGGCCTAATAGATTTCTTTGAAAATGGAAAGATGGGATATATATCAAGTTCGTTAGATCCGGCAGTTTTTGCAGAAGCAATGAAACCATATATCGAGAATCCTGCTAAAATGAGGAGTGTATCAATATATAATTCCGAATATGCGAAAACCCATTTTGTTGCATCCGTTGTTGTCCGAAAATTTGAAAATACACTAAAGAAATATATTGAGCTATGAATATTCTGAGAATCAAGAAGCTAATATTTTTACACCTCCAACATCTACCCATGAAATCAAGGGCATGGAGACCATTAGTTTGCAAATGGGGTGGAGTGCAGATAATCAGCCCCAAAAGAACGTTTATCGGTGAGGGCGTCATATTTGACACAAATTATCCACAAGATATTTTTATCGAAGAAGGTGTTCGTTTGACATCGGGGGTGAAAATAGTAACACATTTCATGAATCCTAATACTGGAAGTTACGACAGGGGGAAGGTTCATATCTGCAAAGGCGCCTATCTCGGAATGAATACTTTGGTGGTAAAACCTGTAACAATTGGAGAGCGAGCTATAATTGGAGCAGGTTCTGTTGTGACCAAAGATATACCAGCCAATGAAGTTTGGGCAGGAAATCCCGCAAAATTTATAAGAAAACGGTAGGATTAATTCATATGGACATTATATCATTCTATAGGGTAGAACGTTGGCTATTTGAACGCCATATTCCGGTTTTGCCCAAAATCGTACAACTATTGATTAACTATTGTATTTTCTCATTATCAATTGCAAAATAACCGCAGATTCAAAAATAGGAAACGGGTCATACTGTGTGTGCTAAGGGATTAGCACGGTCTTAATACCGGGAACAGAAATCGGAGAAAATTGCGTATTAGGATTGCGATTTTCTACTGTACGGCAGTTTCCATATAAAGAAGTTCCTTGTCTAAAGAATAATGTTTGGGTGGGACCTAATGTTATTATTGCTGGCCCTGTTGTAATAGAAGATGATGTGGTAATCGCTGGAAATTCATTTGTCAACCGAAGTGTTCCCAAAGGTGCTATTGTAGCAGGATGTCCGGCAAAGATTATTGGCTGGAGAAAGAATCTTGATTATGCGATTGAGACAAACCCAAAGTATAAAGATGGCCGTATGCCATTCTTGACAAAATGAATAACACCAATGAATGATATTGCAGATGCTTTTTATAAGCTAAAAATTTATTGTGAGACTGAACATTTCAAGGGTTGGGATCCGTATGATGGTCTCAACTCTAAAATTTTTCAGGCAATTCCGCTGCTGAAAAAGTCTGTATTGTGCAGATTGATGGTCATACAAGGTTTCAAGCGTTGCCCTTTCAATATGAGACGGATGGCTTTCGTTCCGAAAGAGTATAACGCAAAAGGTATCGGGCTGTTCTTGTCCGGATATTGCAATCTGTATAAAGTTGTGGAAAATCATCCGCAATTATCCGAAAAAATGGGAACGTTGGAGATGATAAAGGCTCGGATTGAAGAATTGGCAGAGTTGCTTATATCCTTACAATCTAAAGGCTACAGCGGTGCTTGCTGGGGGTATAACTTCGATTGGCAGGCACGCCGTCTGTTTCTTTTTCCCAAATTCACGCCCACAGTAGTTGCTACAAATTTCTGTGCCACGGCACTGATGCAGGCATATGAAATAACTAGGAACAAACACTATTTGGAGATTGCATTAAGTGCAGCGGATTTTGTAATAAAAGATTTGCATCGCACGCCGTATAATGGTGGCTTTCTCTTTTCTTATAGTCCGTTAGAGGGTAATGACACTGTGTTCAATGCTTCGCTGCTCGGTTCTCGATTGTTGAGTTATTGTTTTTATTATACACAACAGGAGGAATACAAAAGACTAGCGGAGCTATCCATTAAAGCCTGTTGTTCCGGGCAACGGGAAGACGGGGCTTGGGTATATGGAATGCTCCCCGTACAGAATTGGGTAGACAGCTTTCATACAGGATATAATTTAGATGCGCTGATCGCTTATCAAGAGTTGACAGAGGATCATGCTTTCAATGGTTACATCGAAAAAGGTTTCGACTACTATGTCAATCATTTTTTCGAAGCGGACGGAACTCCTAAATATTATGATAACCGAATGTATCCTATTGACATCCATTGTCCAGGGCAGCTATTGATAACATTGACCCGCCTACATAAGATGAAAAAATATGAGGAACTTGCCAAAAAAGTATTGCAATGGACAATCCGAAATATGCAAGATAAAAAGGGGTATTTCTACTACCAATTAAAACCTGGCATCAGTTCTAAAATCTCGTATATGCGATGGAGTAATGCATTTATGTTTAATGCAATGTCGCATTATTTACTCGCAATATAAAATTTCCAACATAAATGAATAAAGTTTCTTTAAACGGAGTCGAAATATATCCGTTCGATTCCGAACAGTCTTTGTTGTCTTTTGTAAACGATAATAAGGGCATATTAGTAGCCATAAATGCTGAGAAAATTTTACATGCTACAGATCAGACACGAGGAATTATCAATCGGAACATAGGGTATTGCGATGGAGCCGGCGCACAAATGGCTCTCAAACAAAAAGGTTTTGAAAATGCGTGTAAAATTCCCGGTTGTGAGTTGTGGCTCAAAATTGTAGCTCAATTTTATAGAGAAAAGACTTTTTATTTGATAGGTGGTAAACCTCAAATCATAGAAGAAACTGTGTCTAAACTGCGTAAAGAATATGCAGGGATTCACATTATCGGTTATCGGGATGGATATATCAAGGCAAACGAGGAACGGGAAAGACTTATAAAAGACATAACCGAAAAAAGACCTGATGTGGTATTTGTGGCTATGGGGTCTCCTAAACAGGAATTACTGATGGAAGAAATACAGCATAGACACAAAGCCATCTTTCAAGGATTAGGCGGCAGCTTCGATGTATATACTGGCCATGTGGAAAGGGCTCCTAAATGGTGGGTGAACCACAATCTTGAATTTGCCTATCGGTTGCTCAAAGAACCGAAAAGAATAAAACGGCAAATTCACTTGATAAAGTATGCCTGGTGGCTGATAACTAAAAAATTATAGAACAATGAAGAAGGTAATGCTGGTCTTCGGGACTCGTCCGGAGGCCATTAAGATGGCTCCGTTGGTGAAGGAGTTCCAAAAAAAATCAGCAGACTTTGAAACAATCGTCTGCGTGACGGGGCAGCATCGTGAAATGCTCGATCAGGTGTTGCAGATATTCGATATCAAGCCGAATTATGACTTGAACATCATGAAGCAGGGGCAAGATCTGTATGATGTAACCGCCCGTGTGCTGACCGGGATGCGTGATGTGTTGAACAAGGCGAAACCTGATGTGGTATTGGTGCACGGTGACACAACCACTTCTACTGCCGCCGCACTCGCAGCTTTCTATCAGCAGATCCCTGTAGGTCATGTAGAAGCGGGCCTGCGTACCCACAACATATACAGCCCTTGGCCGGAGGAGATGAACAGACAAATAACAGGGCGCATTGCCACCTATCACTTTTCTCCGACCGCTTTAAGCAAGAAAAATCTGTTGACGGAAGGTGTGCAGGAGGACAAGATAACCGTAACAGGGAATACGGTCATCGATGCCCTTCATATCGTTGTTGATAAAATAAAGACTGACGGAGCTCTACAACAAGAACTTGCCGGGGTGCTGGAAAAAGCGGGTTACGATACCTCACGGCTTGCAGAAGGCAAGAGACTCGTATTGATAGCCGGCCACCGCCCTGAAAGTTTCGGAGACGGATTCATC
>ENA-ORKQ01000299-ORKQ01000299.1-human-gut-metagenome-genome-assembly--contig:-NODE-299-length-10221-cov-6.03945_pt1 | contig 10221 bp, 7 predicted proteins | sample MGYA00243060_ERZ508809 | MGnify/ENA primary metagenome ERZ508809 (study PRJEB26277, sample SAMN04329829) | human gut metagenome | biome: human-associated habitat | host: Homo sapiens | place: USA... | reverse complement strand
TACAAATGTTTGAACGACGTGCGTAATCGTGCCGGCATCGCTCCCTATGAAGAAGGAAGCCTCAGCAAAGAAGCCTTCCGTCAGGCAGTGAAAGATGAACGTGCTATGGAACTCTGCTTTGAACATACCCGCCGCTACGACCTTATCCGCTGGGGTGAATATGTGAAAAACATGAATGAATTAGCGCCCCGTGCCCTTCAAGGCGCCAATGCCAACTGGGCTACAGGACCTAGCTACAGCGTCTATACCTTCTTCCAGATAACAGACGCTTACAATTACTTCCCCATACCGGACAGTGAAATGTCAGTAAACAAAGCCATCACCCAGAATAATCCTGGTTGGTAATCGAATGAGTAAAACAAAGATAATCGTTCCAAATAAATAAATCATATCATGAAACTAAATAAACTATTGATAGCTATCAGCATTGCAAGTTTCACTTTTGCCTCCTGCGAAAGCGAATTCACTAAAGATGCAGAACTGGATGTAAATGTGGCAACCGGAAACGGTATCAGTTTCGACGGTCAGACCATCACCGTAAAAAGCGGAACTCCGGTGGAGTTTCATTTCAAGGGTGACCCGGACTTCCTCACTTTTTACAGCGGTGAAGCCGGAAAAGAATATAAATACAGAGAACGTACTACAGTGGACGAAAGTGAGGTGGAAACTTCAACTTTGAAATTCAAGCTGACCCCACAATATGGAAATCCAGCAAACATACTCACCATGTATGTATCCTCCGACTTTCCCGGCATAGAAAAAGGGAACTTTGAAGCCGACTCCGTACTGGTGGAGCAACACGCTTGGGAAACATTGATCCCGGCTTCCGATTTCCCTACTGCAACCAAAGCACAAGACTTTGCCATAGACATGAAGCCCTATTTGGGCAAACGTATTGCCATAGCCATCTGCTATCGCGGTCAAACCAACAGTGTGGCACAAACGAAATTTACTTTTAGCGACATGCAGATATTGAACCAAATGTCCAAGGGACAAGAGACGACCTTCACCGCCGGATCTTTCGGCTTCACCCCCATCAACATGTTACACCGTCATAACTTGAGCGACCAGAAGAGTATGACTTCCAACCGTGCCTATGGCACAGTCACCAACAACACTTCCGGTATCTGGAACTTCAAGGACATGAACGCTTTCTTCATTCATAGTTCCAACGCCAATACTGAATTAAAATATAGCTGGCTGGTTTCCAATCTGTTTGTTGTCAACGCATGTTCCCCCGACGCAGGCACCGGATTGAAGAACGTTACCCAGAGTCTTGACTCTTATCAATATACCTACAAGACTCCCGGTACCTACACAGCCACCTTTGTAGCCACCAATGGAAACTACAAACAAGAATCTTCCGTGGTACGTGAATATAAAGTGATGGTAACCGAATAATGAAATAAAAACGTTCTATCAACACAAAACTTCTAACCTTAAGTATTTTTATAGACCTTAATCAATTAACTTTGTCAGGGAGGAACCGCGAGGCTCTTCCCTGATTCATAAATCCCCTAATATAACAAAGAATATCAACATGAAAACCCATAACATCAAACTCATTGCAGCAATTGCCTTGTGCATTACATTGACAGGTATTCGTGCCCATGCCTCCGACTTCAAGACCATCTACAACCGGATGTACGAAAAGTACCTCGACCGGAACCCATCGAAAGAAACTATTGGCGGACTGATGAAATCCCTCTCACCAGAAGGAGCATTCGTCACCCTCAACTATCGCGCTACCGACGGTTCCCCACGCAAGCATGTACAAAACCTCATCGCCCTGGCCTGCGCCTACCAACATCCAGAGAACACATTCTACCATGACAAAACGCTGAAAGAGTCTTATCTTAAAGCGCTCCGCGTCTGGATAGACACCAACCATCAAGCCAAAAACTGGTGGTATCGTTACATCCCCTATCCCAAAGAACTATCTACCAGCGTAGTGCTGATGAGCCGCGAAATCAATGAAAATCCAGAACTTTTTGACAAGACCATCAAATACCTACGCTGGAGCTACGAGAATGCCGCCCCCTCACACATGACAGGAGCCAACGGCGCCGACATCATCATGGGGTCATTTGCCGCCAGCATCCTGACCGAGAACGAAAGCCAGATGGAAGACTTCAAAGAACGGATGACGCAACTGCTCACCATACAACCCTCCGAAGGCATACAACCTGACTATCTCTTCGGGCAACATTGCGGGCATGGCCGGCGACTTTACTTCACCAGCTCCGGCAATACAAGTCCTGTCCGAAAGAATCTGCAAGTTGAGCAACTCCGATGCACGCAACAACATGAAGCAAGCACTGCAACACATCGGTGGAGACAACAGCCTGACGGGTAACCGCATGTTCTGGCGTTTCGACTACATGGTACACCGCCGCAACAATTATATGACCAGTTCACGCATGACCTCCACCCGTACCGTAGGCAACGAGGCCGGCAACGGTGATGGTGAGTTTAACTATTATGCCTCCAACGGAGTAAATTATCTTTTTGTCACCGGACACGAGTATGACGGCAATTTCTTTAAGATATTCAACAACCGCCAATATCCCGGCATTACTGCCGAACAAGACAATGCCCCCCTTCCCATTCCCGATTGGGGTGAAGGCGGCAATAACGGAAACTGTTTTGCCGGAGGTGTCAGCGACAGTCTTTATGGAACCTGCGGCATGATTTTAGACCGCCGCGGATTACAAGCTCACAAAGCCTGGTTCTATTTCGATGAAGAATTTGTATGCCTTGGGGCAGGCATCTGCAACGCCAAAGGAAAAGCCGAAGTATTCACCACTCTCAACCAATGTAACCGCAACGGGAAGGTACAGTACATGACAAATGGGAAAAAACAGACTCTGAAGAACGGCTCCATACAGGCCGTTGCAGACTGGATACTCCACGGACAGACCGCCTACTTCAATCTGCTGCCCCAAACCGAGTACAAAATAACTTGTGATACGGCACTGTTCAGTTTGAACGCCAATCACGGCATCCGCCCGCAGCAAGGAAAATACGCCTACGTGGTACACCCAAGCATCCCTAGCACATCCGCTGCCGCAAAATATGCTGCAAAGTTGCCGATAAAAGTACTTGCCAATACGGAAAAAACACAAGCTGTACGTCATGAAAAATTAAGAATAACAGAAATCATCTTCTATCAACCAGGGGAACTGAAACTTGAAAATGGTGACATCCTTGCGACAGATACCCCTTGTGCCCTTTTGTGGAAGGAAAAAGAAAAAAGAATACATATCGCAAATCCACGTTGTGAATCGGAAAATCCTGAAAAAGCAACAATAACACTGATTCAAAACGGACAAGCCAAACAAATATTGCTTGAAATGCCGCAAAAAGAAGAAGCCGGAAAAAGTAGCACAGCTTCCTACTAGAAAGAAAAATATGTATCTTTGCAGCCATGAACGAGAACATATTACCTATCCACTTCGCCCCGCTACAAGGCTACACCGATGCCGTCTACCGGCGAGCGCATGCACGCATCTTTGGCGGCATAGAGACCTATTACTCTCCTTTCGTACGCATGGAGCACGGAGAAATCCGGCGGAAAGATGCCCGTGACATTGAGCCGGACCACAATCCGGGCCTGCACCTCATCCCCCAGCTCATTGCTCCGGATGCGGACAAGCTGGAGCACATAATGTCCCTTTTCATCGAAAAAGGATACCGGGAAGCGGACATCAATTTGGGTTGTCCTTTTCCGATGCTGGCCCGGCGCCACAATGGCTCCGGCATGCTGCCCTATCCCGAAGAAGTGAAAGCGCTGCTCTCCGAAGCCATCGACCGGCATCCCGACATCCGTTTCTCCGTGAAGCTGCGTCTGGGTTGGGAGCAGGCGGAGGAGTGTCTTGCCCTGCTACCGCTATTCAACGAACTCCCCCTCGCACACATCATCCTGCACCCGCGTCTGGGCAAGCAGCAATACAAAGGAGAGGTAGACCTGAAGGGATTTGAAGCTTTCTACAAAGAGTGCACCCGCCCTCTGTTCTACAACGGCGACCTGCATACCGTGGAAGATATCCGTTCTATCACCACACGGTTCCCCCGATTGGCAGGTATCGTCATCGGCCGCGGGCTGCTAGCCAATCCTGCTCTGGCGCTGGAATACAAGCAAGGAACCCCGATTTCTTCCGATGAAATGGCGAAAAAGGTGGGGCAACTGCACACCGAGGTCTTCAACGCCTATCAAGAGCTACTACAAGGCGGTGAGGCACAGTTATTAATGAAAATGAAAAGTTTCTGGGAGTATCTGTTACCGGACGGAGACCGCAAAGCGAGAAAGACCATTCATAAGACCAGTAAACTGGCAAACTATCAGTCAGCAGTAAGCAATCTGCTCGGAACATATTAAACAACCGTTTCCAGTATCTTTCTCTATAGGAGAGAAAGGCTAAGACTCCTATACCGAATACCCACAACACCCGGATGTATTCACCCAAAACATGGGGATGTATTACCCCAAAACATCCCCATGTTTTATAGTAAAACACCCGGATGTTATGGGGTAAAACATCCGGGTGTTGTGGGTATTCAGTATCAATGTCTAACCTATACTCTCCCTACCTCTTTAACTCTACCTCTAAGCTTGCAGCATCCCGGCAAGTAAAGCGCAACACTGTCTGCTTCTTGTCTGCCGACACCACCTTGCAATAGGGCGTCTCGGCAACCTTCCACTGTCCCTTCAAAGTAACGGTTACGGGAATCTCCTGACTCTCATTGTCAGTCCACGGGCGTGAATAGATACTGCGCTCAATACGTTTTCCGTCTTTGTCGAAAGCCTCGTCACTCGGACCGCGATACAAGGCCAGGTCGGGCTGGGAGACAGTCAGAAGAAGCTTGTCCTTATATTCGCGTATCATGACAAGGCACGATGTATCGGCTTTCTGCAACAATCCACCGTCGGGCAGAGTCTGCGGCGTCTCGAACAAGACGTAAGAAGTAAGACCGTCTGCCGGAGAGCGTACAATATGGGCGTTGCGGTCTTGCCGGAGAATCTTGTAAGTGGGTTTCTTGGCGAATGCCTTCAAAGCGGCAGCATCCGTGTGGGGCAGCACTGCATATTCGTAGGAAGCGCCTTTCGGGGCTTTGCCATGTTGCAATGTCAAGGACACCCAATCACCGGAAGTAGGCTTGGTGCTACGCTCGCCCACGGTCACTTGCGGAAAGTTCTTCTCGTACCGGGCAGCAGGGCGGGAGGCTTTGGAAATGTAATAACCTACGCCGTTAGGGTCTATATAAGTCTGTCCGTCACTCTGATAGGACTCCCAGTATTGACGGGTTTCGGGAGTGGTGGCGGCAAGCTGGAACACGGTAGTTTCCGTAGGATATTCGGTATTCAGGTTTTCGATGTCCGTACCGAGGCATACAATGGTGCCATCGAAGAAGTGGAACGACTTGCGGGCACGGTGAGAACCGTTATACTTATCATGTTCATGCAGCACCATACCGAAGTTACCGTTCAGATGTGCCTGGGACAAACCGCCGGCAAAAGCCTCATCGGAATAGAGCATCTCCTCCATACCGGAGAAGGTATCGACATTCAATACCCGGGCACGCAACTGGTCGAAAGGCAGATGAATGCTCGTGACACCCGGAATACGATTCCAGTCGAAACCGGCTTCCTGCCAGCCACTGGTGGCAAAAGTAACCATTTCATCGGGTTTTCCGGTAAGAATCTGCATGCTGCCATGTGCCAGATAACGGCCATAGAAGTTGGCGGGGAGATAGTGCTCGGCAGCCCAGAGATAACGGGAATGTCCGCGAACTACGGCAGCCCAGTTGTCACGACGCTGTACGGATACACAACCGTAACCCAAAGCCAGATTGCCTTGCGGGTCGGGTTCCGGACGGAAGCCCTGGGCTTCGAGCAACTTCTTCATCTCCAATTCGTGGCGGGTAGAAGCCTTCGGCAGATAGTCGGGCGCATTCTTCGGAGCTTCTGTATAGGCAACCAGGCGCAGATAGGCAGCAGCCATTTCGGGGTCATATTTCTGCTTGCCATCCGGCGTACCGGCAATGGCCATCGTGGCATATTGGATAGGTATCAGGCTTCCTCCCCCGTTGGGATGGCGCCCGGACATGGAGAGAGGCCATTGCTTCAGGTTGCAATAGAAACGCATGGTGAGAAGCACTTTCTTCACCGTCTCGTGTGCCTGCTCGGACAGGCGGAACTCGGTACCACTCAGCAAGTAAATCATATTAGTGGCACCGTCCAGACCGCCCACTGCATAGGCAGGATAATTGTTGCAATGATGGAAGCAGGCACCGTCCTGCTTGAAAGAACCGGCCAGTCCCGGCGCAGGAAGGCAGCCTTTGTCCAGCCAACGAGAGAAGGAACGCAGGTATTGCAGTTTCTCCGGTGTATCTTCCATAATCAAGATGCTGGCTATGCGGCCTTGCAACTTGGTGTTGAACGTATCTATATCAATACCGTTGACGGCAGGTTCGGGATATACCTCATTGGTGATGGCATACCAGTTGAGCGTACGTACCGCCTCTTCCAGCTTACCTGCCTCACGCAACACGTCCTTCATCAAGAAATAAGCCACAAACAGACCGCGCATACTATATCCGTAATGGTGGATATTTCCCCAGCAACTGCCGTAGGCAATACCCTGGTCGGTGGCGTTATCGTACATGGCGATGAATTTCTGCTTCAACTCGTGTTTCAGCGCCGCATCCTCCACATTGTTGTAGGCGATGGCGACGCGTTTCATCAGGTTGAAATAGTCGCTTATCTCTATCCCCAGTCTGGAGAACATATCTTTGTCCCAATCGGGTACCATACGTTCGTATGCCTCGGAGTGACGTACGAAATAGATAGGACGTCCTGCTACCTTGCCGTTCTTGTAGGTAATCCGATAAAAATCATACTTCTTACGGATGGACTGCATCTCCTTCTCCGAAAGTGCGGAAGGCGTGTAGAGCATGTCGCGGAAACGTTTCTCCATAATCCGTATATCCTGCTTCTGCGCCTCGGTCACGTCTGTCAGAGGGATGTCCGGTTTCCACAAGGAGTGTTCGTAGATAACCAGCCAGTGGTTGGTGGTTCCCTTATTTACAAACGGTACCTGTAAGTCGGCAGGCTGATGGCGGGCATCTACTTTGCTGGGAGTAATCAGATGGGCGAAAAAGAGTTTCCCCTTCACGTCGTTGGCTACAATTCGGATTTCGTCCATCCCTTCTTCCGGGGTACCTTGCATATCGCGTTCATAACATACCCATGCTCCGCGCCAACCGGTGAAGTTGATGCCAAAAGGAAAAGAGGTGCATACCTTACCATCCTTCAAGAACTCAAACTGAATCTGCTTGTCCTGGGCCTGCTCATTGTACACCCATACGATGAAAGCCGAAAGATAGGTGTCTTTCCCCGTCGGGTCTTTCTTCTCAAACTTCAAGTCTTTCTTGATGGACAGTGCGGCACCCGGCTCGAAAGTCCAGCTCAAACTGTGGTCGCCGTCCCTATAATGTTCGTCGCTAATGCCCAACTGCGAACCGGCTGCCGTAGTGACAAACGCCGGAACCTGTCTCTCCGCAATAAACATTGATAATCAGTGATTTACAGAATGTGCACCCAATTTTACACCCTATAATGTAAAATTGGGTGTTTTTGTTTTTATCTAAGATTTCAATAAATGAAAAAATCCATAAGAAACATTTTATGTCTTATGGATTCTCTATATGTATAATAGCTAATTCTATTTTGGGCAATGATTATTCACCAAGTTTCAATATAAACTAAAAATGTCTTTAAGGCAATGTTGTTTTCATTTCTTTCTCTGTAAAGAAAAACTTACCGGGATGTACTGCATTAGGATTCATTCCTATGGCAGAAAGGAATTGCTTTACGCTTTCTATGCTTATTCGATTGGAACCCATTTTATGAAGTAGAAAATCTGTTCCGGGGATAATTTCTGAAAATTCATATTCATCTTCGTAGTGGTTTGTAAGATATGACGGAAGCCAACGCCCAACCCCATTGTTAACAGCCGATACTTGTTGGCTTTTAATGGTATTAATATCAATGCCTCTCCATGGGGTTAAAGCTGTAGGATAGCGGTATGTATCCCCATTGGCAAGGCGTAATATAATCATGTCTTTATCTTTGTCATATTTCATTTGACATAAGCAACCTTTGTTTTGTTTATCGACTGTGACAGAATATATGCCTTCTTCAAGTGGCTTTGAAGTTTTTTCTATTTCAAGGTCTTTTGAATTAAAAAAGAAATTATTGTTGAAAAGGAGTTTGTTACCTGCTTTATCATACCCTAACAGATAAAGCCCCATATAAGCATGGAAATATAGGTAAGAACGTTCGTCACTTTCGCTTGCTTCTTTTAAAATAGATTTTACTTGATACTTTCTTTTTTTATCCGATAACCCTACATATTGTGTTAATGACGGAATACTATCCGTGGAAGGAATAATAACAACAGGTACATCTGTTTCTCCCATAAAATGAGGAACAAGCGTTACTCGGTGAGCTTTTACCTCATTTAAATATTTTGTTTTCAATTCCGAGAACGGGTAAACAATTGTTCGCTTTTCGCGAAGTAGTTGCAAAAAGAGTGTATCATTACGATAATAATTTGTACACAAGTCAATTTCATCCATATTAGAAATTGTTTCCTTACGAGGAATTATACTAGTGTTTTCTACATCATCTTCTGTTTGTAGTGCTATATTACAACTAGCTAACAATAAAAACATGAGGAATAAATATATATATTTCTTCATTTTGATTATATTTTATGATTGTTTGTTCTTGAGATATGCTATTTCATTGAATTTGAAGTATTGGGAGCTGGAAAAATTTTCATCTTACCCGGGAACGTTTGGGGATTGAATGAACTGTCTCTTGTGGTATTGCTTGTGTTGTCATAGTAGCCGTATATGTATATTGAGGTATCTTCTTGTTTACATATTGCACATTTTCTTAATAAAGACTCTAACTGAGCGTCCGATAATTTGTCCAAATTCAGATATGGAATATCGGAATAGGTGGTAATATACATGGCATATGTTTTGCCATAAGTGATTTCTAAATATCCATTTTTGTTTTGTTTTTTGGTTATATTTTTTTGAGAAGGAATATATACAGGTTTAAACTGGAACATCTTCAAAAGAAAATCTTCATTTGTGATTCTTCCTACTTTGATAACAAAACCAATATCGGTTTCAGCGACATCAAATGTGTAATCTGTTAATTTACCCGATTTTCTAAAAGTAACCTCGTACCCATGCTTATTCATGAAGTCTTTATCTATTGGGTGTGTCTTTGTCTGAATTTTTTTGGCAACTTGTACGTATTTTTTGTTAACATAGGGGTAGTAGCCATCCCATACGATGCGATACCAATCTCCTTCTTCCCCTACTATATCGAATGGGGAGTTGTTAGGATTTGGGTGATAGGGAAGTGTTTTCATACCGGATTTTACCTCATCAGACCAAATAGTCCAAACATCCATACTGCCATCATCTACAGTTACTAATTTTGCACTATTGGCGTTGGCTGCTTTACGCAGGTTTACCCCTTGCGAAGTGATTTTAAGAGAATGTGTAAACTGTGGTAAACTAAAGTCTAAAGGATTTTGTGCAGAACAAAATATCGATGCAAACGCAAATGATAGTAAATTGATAATTCTTTTCATCAGATAAAAGTTTATATTGTACAACAAGTTAAATGAATTTTGATAGATAGAATGATTCGGGAACAAATTAATTTCCCTTTCGATATTCAGGGGGAGCGAAACGCAAGTTGTCCTCTTCTTGTTTCTTCTTCTCTTCTTCCTTAGGGTTATATCCGCAATACGGACACAGCCCCCAATCTTTTGCCATTTCTTTATGGCATTGTGGGCATGTTAGTGCAGAATTTATAGCTGTTGTAGCTTTTTTCTCTTTTGTTTCATTGGTATTACTATCCAGTACTGCTGTCGTGAAATTTTGTTCAGGTGAACGTTTCTCATATTTATCAAGCACATTGTTGGCTTTTCTTCTTTCGATTTCCTCTGCGATAGCAATAGGTACACATTTTTTATTAACCGGATTGAAGATAGTAGCCAACGCTTTAGATTCGACAATTCCACAGGGAATACCGATAATTGATATAAACTGTGCGATGATAATGAATATCGTAGCAATTGCCATAAGTAATCCTAACGGAAAGTACTGAACACGAACGATAAAGAACCAGCC
>ENA-ORKQ01000296-ORKQ01000296.1-human-gut-metagenome-genome-assembly--contig:-NODE-296-length-10251-cov-7.18125_pt1 | contig 10251 bp, 10 predicted proteins | sample MGYA00243060_ERZ508809 | MGnify/ENA primary metagenome ERZ508809 (study PRJEB26277, sample SAMN04329829) | human gut metagenome | biome: human-associated habitat | host: Homo sapiens | place: USA... | reverse complement strand
CCTTAACCATTTCGCAAAGACCAAGGTTAGCGTTTACATCAGGAGCGTTAGCATTCTTAGAAGCAGCTTGTTTGAAGTAGTTTTCTGCTTTAGCAGCATCACCGGCAGCGAATGCCAATTCACCCAGGTTGTTATAAGCACGGAAATCGTTCGGATAAAGTTGAGTTGTCTTGTTGAAGATAGCTTCTTTGCGGGCGTTGTCGTTAGTCAGTGTAGCAGCGTACAATAATTCTTCTACACTCAATACTTTAGGATCAGAGTTGAATGCTTCGTTGATTTCATCATCGCTACGACCGATGATGTCATAGTTGGCAGTTAAACGGGCACGACGTAACTGAGGCAGGATTTCGTCAGCCAAAGTTTTGTATACAGAAGAAATATTCTTGATTTCAGCTTCTCTTTGTTCAGGATCATTGTACATAGAAAGAACACGCAAGATCAAATCTTTATCCTGCAAGTTTGATTTGGATACCAGTTCTTGGAAACCTTCCCAATCTTGTGCAGTGTATTTTGCATCCAGGTTAGTATCAATCTTGCCTTTCTTCAACTGGCGTTCCATATATTTTTCTGTGTTTGCTTCACGGTTTTCAGCCAAACCGGTGTTCAGTTTCACACCACCATCAGGTGAAGCGTATGCAGAAATTTCAATGTTATTCAGTTTGTAGTTCTTGGTGTCAGCATTAACTTCAGCCACTTTCTTATGGAATTCTTTGATATCGTCAGAATTCAATTCGCTGTTGCGCAAGTTAGCTTGCTGGATCAAGAACATGATGTTAGCAGTTTGAGCATCTTTAATAATGCGTTGGAAAGCATCGTTAGCGTATGATGCGTTAGAGCTGGCAGCAGTAGGCAGTTCAGAAGTCGCGATAACGCCATCAGCGATTTTCACAGAAGGAATAGTGTATGATTTCTTTCCTTTTGTAATCTTGAAATCAAGATAAAGTTCAGAGTTTGCCATTTCGGGAACATAGTCGAAAGAAGCTTTCATCGTATAGCTACCACCTGCTTTGTAAGCGATAGTCTGATTGTTTCCTTCTACTTTTTCTCCTTGGAATACAGCAGGCTGGCCTTTAGCTTCGCCACCTTTCCATCTCAGAACAGGGGTAACTTCAACAGTTGCGTTCTTCTTGAAATACTTCTCGGGGAATTTACCATTAATTGTCACAGGCACTTTACCACCGATTGCTTCAAGCACTTCAGGGTTAGTTGTGAAATAGTCAGAAGACAATTCTCCCATCTTGCCGCATGATGACAGGGCAAGGACCAATAAAGCCACTAAGGGCAAATACAACTTTTTAATCATAGTTACTTTATTAATTTAACGTTTGTAATGTAAAATTCGCTATAGTACGTTTTTGTGCGTCTCTTTGGGGACAAAGATAGGAAAAACTCTATTATGTGCTAGCTTCTTAGCCTGCTTTTTTTTCAATTTATCTTAAAATATTTTAGAATATAGAACCTTTATTTACCTTTTTCTCTGAATTTGATGTTACGGGGGTGGTGTTCTATGATTTCACTGCGTAACATATTGCGGTCTATGTGTGTATAAATTTCTGTGGTCCCGATACTTTCGTGTCCAAGCATACACTGTATGGCACGCAAGTTGGCGCCTCCTTCCAGCAAGTGTGTCGCAAAAGAATGGCGGAAGGTATGAGGACTGATTTTTTTTTTCAAACCGATGCGCTCTGCCAGTTCCTTGATGATATGGAAAACCATGATGCGGGAGATGTTCTTCCCGAAATTGCTGATGAAGACAAAATCTTCAAATCCCGGCTTTATTTTCATCAGGTTACGGTCGGTGAAGTAGAGCCTGATTTCCTTGATGGCACGCGGTGAAATAGGGACCAGCCGCTGTTTGCTTCCTTTCCCTTCCACCTTGATGAAGCCTTCTTCAAAATAAAGTTCGGATAATTTCAGATTACAGAGTTCGGAAACACGTAGTCCGCAACTGTAAAGTGTTTCCAATATGGCTCTGTTGCGTTGACCTTCTTTGGTTCCGCGGTCTATGCTGCCTATCAATAAGTCTATTTCTTCCACCGTCATTACTTCGGGCAGTTTGAAACCTGTCTGGGGGGATTCCAGTAATTCTGTTGGGTCGGATTCCAGATAATCTTCCATAATGAGGAAACGGTAGAAAGAGCGGATACCTGACAAGATGCGTGCCTGCGAACGGGGGTGGATGCCGATATCATGTAATCCGGCTGAGAAATCTTCCAGATTTTCAAGCCGGACATCCAGAATGTTGATATTTTCTAATGTAAGATAAGCCAGTAACTTGTCCAGGTCAGTAAGATAAGCATCTACCGTATTGTCAGATAACGATTTCTCCAACTTTAAATATTGCCTGTATTTCACCAATATCTTGTCTGTTTTCTCGGTTCTTTTCATTTCTTTTTTCTACCTTTGTACCCAAATTCCCTGCAAAGGTAGAAAAAGTTCAGATATAGTATAAATATGAAAATACAAATTATTAATGGACCTAATATCAATTTATTAGGCAAACGGGAACCTTCCATTTATGGTGCTGTTTCATTTGAAGACTATCTGGTGGAATTGCGCCGTACTTATCCGGACATTGAAATAGCGTATTATCAGTCGAATGTGGAAGGTGAGATGATCAATAAAATACACGAAGTGGGTTTTGATTATGACGGCATCGTCTTGAATGCAGGGGCTTATACGCATACTTCCATTGCTTTACAGGATGCTATCCGCGCCGTGACAGCTCCTGTGATTGAGGTGCACATCTCAAATGTACATACCCGTGAGGAGTTTCGCCATAAGTCGATGATTTCTTGCGCTTGTGTGGGAGTAATTTGTGGGTTCGGGCTTCATTCATATCGTTTGGCGATTGAGGCTTTGTTGATGAGAAAATAAAAAGTTTAGGTATAATATAAGGTGATAAGATTATGATGTTGAAACAAACAAAAATCGTAGCGTCCATCTCAGATCAGCGTTGCGAGGTAGAGTTTATAAGAGATCTTTTCAAGGCTGGTATGAATGTGGTCCGTATGAATACGGCTCACGCTTCACGTGAAGGTTTTGAAAAATTGATAACCAATGTACGTGAGGTTTCCAACCGTATTGCCATATTGATGGACACAAAAGGTCCCGAAGTGCGTACTACTGCTATTGCAGGCGGCGAGCCTATTCCTTATCAGATTGGTGACAAAGTAAAGATTGTAGGCAATCCAGCACAAGAAACGACCCGTGAATGTATTGCTGTATCTTATCCCGGTTTTGTGCATGATCTTCAGGTGGATGGCGATATTCTGATTGATGATGGTGATCTGGAGCTGCGCGTGATTGAGAAGACAGACGAGTATTTGTTGTGCGAGGTGCAGAATGAAGCTACTTTGGGTAACCGTAAGAGTGTGAATGTACCGGGCGTGCGCATCAATCTCCCTTCTTTGACAGAAAAGGACCGTAACAATATACTGTATGCTATTGAAAAGGACATTGATTTCATAGCACATTCGTTTGTTCGTAATAAGCAAGATGTGCTGGATATCCGCCAGATACTGGATGCATACGGCAGCGACATTAAGATTATCGCCAAGATCGAGAATCAGGAAGGAGTGGACAATATTGATGAAATATTGGAAGTGGCCGACGGAGTCATGGTGGCTCGTGGTGACTTGGGCATTGAAGTTCCTCAGGAACGAATCCCCGGCATTCAGCGTTTGTTGATAAAAAAATGTATTCTGGCAAAGAAACCGGTGATTGTTGCTACCCAGATGTTGCATACCATGATTAATAATCCGCGTCCTACCCGTGCTGAAGTGACCGATATTGCCAATGCTATTTACTACCGCACGGATGCATTGATGCTGAGTGGAGAAACGGCATACGGCAAGTATCCGGTGGAAGCCGTGAAGACGATGGCCAAGATTGCAGCGCAGGCTGAGAAAGATAAACTGGCCGAGAATGACATCCGTATTCCTTTGGATGAAAACTCCAATGACGTAACTGCTTTCCTGGCAAAACAGGCAGTAAAGGCTACCAGCAAACTGAATATCCGCGCCATTATTACCGACAGTTTCAGCGGGCGTACCGCACGTAATATTGCTGCTTTCCGTGGCAAATATCCTGTATTGGCCATCTGTTATAAAGAAAAAACGATGCGGCATCTGGCTTTGTCATATGGGGTGGAGGCTATCTATATGCCCGAAAAGGCTAACGGACAGGCATATTATTTCGCTGCTTTGCGTAAATTGCTGGATGATGGCGTTTTGAGTGAAAGCGACATGGTGGCCTATCTGAGCAGCGGTAAGCAAGGTACTCAGACTTCTTTCCTTGAAATCAATGTAGTGGGAGATGTGTTGAAGTATGCTATGGACTATGTGCTGCCCAACCGCAACCGTTACCTATAAAAATAGAAGATAGGAATGAAAGAAACGGACGCTATTGACGAATATATCCTTCAGCACATTGACGAAGAAAGTGATTACCTGAAGGCACTTTATCGCGATACGCACGTCAAGCTTTTACGTCCCCGTATGGCTTCCGGCCACTTGCAGGGACGTATGCTGAAAATGTTTGTGCAAATGATACGCCCCCGTCAGGTGTTGGAAATCGGGACTTACAGTGGCTACTCCGCACTTTGCCTGGCCGAAGGGTTGGAAGAGGGGGCCATGTTGCACACATTTGAGATAAACGATGAGCAGGAGGACTTTACACGTCCCTGGCTGGAAGGTTCGCCTTACGCCGGCAAGATTAAATTTTATATAGGTGATGCGCTGAAGTTGCTGCCTGGCATGAACATTACCTTTGATTTAGCGTTTGTAGACGGTGATAAGCGGAAGTATATTGAATATTACGAAATGGTACTGGAGAAATTATCACCCGGCGGATATATCATTGCCGACAACACATTGTGGGACGGACATGTATTGGAGGAACCGCATCATACAGATCTTCAGACTATTGGAATAACGAAATTTAATGATTTGGTAGCTGCCGACAAACGGGTTGAAAAGGTGATTCTTCCCTTGCGCGACGGGCTGACAATCATAAGAAAATGTTGAATAATGTGCTCATAGCTTGCGCTATGAACCGTATGGCATATTAGCAAATTAGCAAACTGAATAATTATTAATTATGGAAACGACCAGACAAAATAAGATTTCTCGTTTGATCCAAAAGGAGTTGAGTGAGATTTTCCTGCTTCAGACCAAGTCCATGAATGGTGTTTTGGTGTCGGTAAGTGCTGTCCGCATCAGTCCCGATATGAGTATTGCACGCGTCTATCTCAGCGTGTTCCCTTCTGAGAGGAGCCAGGAAATAGTAAAGAATATCAATGATAATATGAAATCCATCCGTTATGAATTAGGAACACGGGTACGCCATCAGTTGCGCATCATTCCCGAGTTGAAATTCTTTGTGGATGATTCATTGGATTATGCCGAACGTATAGACGAACTGTTGAAAAAGTAGAACCGGACGGTGAATTTTCCCTTTTATATAGCGAAGCGTTATCTTTTTTCCAAGAAGTCGCACAATGCCATTAATGTTATTTCAGCCATTTCCGTCTGCGGAGTGGCTTTGGCTACATTGGCATTGGTATGCACTTTGTCTGTTTTTAACGGCTTCCAGGATCTGGTAGCTACTTTCTTTACGGCTTTTGACCCGGAGCTGAAAATTACGGCTGTCACCGGAAAGGTTTTTGACGGACAAGAAGCGCGTATAGAAGCTTTGCGCCGGATGCCGGAGATCGCTGTTTTTTCTGAGTCTTTGGAAGAGAATGCGATGGTTCAGTATAAAGATCGTCAGACCATGGCGGTGATTAAAGGAATTGAAGATAATTTCGAGGATCTGACCGCTATTGACAGTATCCTTTTCGGCCGGGGGCAATTCGTGTTGCATGATGAAGTGGTAGATTATGCCATTCCCGGCATAGAATTGGTTTCTATCTTGGGAACGGGTATCAAATTCCTCGATCCGCTAGAGATTTATGCTCCCAAACGGGGAGTTAAAGTCAATATGGCCAATCCTGCTTCCAGCTTTAACTCTGCCGATTTATATTCCAGCGGCCTTGTTTTTGCGGTGAACCAACAGAAGTATGACTCTTCTTACATTTTGACTTCCCTCCAATTTGCCCGTAGGTTGTTTCAGTATGACACAGAAGTGAGTTCGGTAGAATTGAAATTGAAGCCGGATGTAGATGCAGGGAGTGTAAAATCGAAGATACAGAAAATATTGGGAGATGATTTCCGGGTGCAGGACCGGTATGAGCAGCAAGCGGATACTTTCCGCATTATGGAGATAGAGAAGCTGATCTCTTATATTTTCCTTACCTTTATCCTGATGATAGCCTGCTTTAATGTGATAGGCTCATTGTCCATGCTGATTATAGATAAGAAGGCAGATGTAGTGACATTGCGCAATTTAGGGGCCAGCGACAAGTTGATTACGCGTATCTTTCTGTTCGAGGGGCGTATGATTTCATTGATGGGTGCGGTTATCGGAGTGGCACTGGGCTTGATCCTTTGTTTTATCCAGCAGGAATTCGGATTGCTTTCGCTGGGAGGTGGTAACTCCGGTGGCAATTTTGTGGTGGATGCCTATCCGGTCAGTGTCCATGCATGGGATATTGTTATAGTTTTTGTCACTGTGCTGGTGGTGGGCTTTCTTTCTGTGTGGTATCCCGTGCGTTATCTCAGCCGCAGGCTGCTGGGCAGGTAATTTATTTATTATTGTTGATACGGCTGATGTTTGTTGGTTTGCACGGTACGATTTGGCTGCTTTCTTTGGTTTTACTCTTTTCGTCTTTTGGCCTTATGGCTTTATCTGGTTAAGTCTTTTCTTCTTTGTGGTTAACCCTATTTTGTTTTATGGTTAAGTTCTTTTTTATGGTTGTGTACTATAGTCTCTTCCGGTGGTTTGTACAGTCTGATATAGTGGACTGTATAAACTCTTGCAGTAGACTGTACAGTCCACTGCCGGAGTCTGTAGTAGTTAACTGTATGATAAGGGTTAGCTATAAGGAAAAACGACCTTAATCGTCGGAGTAATAGGGCTTGGTACAAGCTTCCTTCCCCGGGGGACAAATCTTCTACTTTCGGGATCCTCAAATCAGTTCATAACTGCTGATCTGGATTGGCATATCCAGATTGTGCAATACCTTCTCTAGCAGAATTCCTTCTCGGTTATCATATTCATATCCGAAAGTGGCGCGGATGCCTTGCAGGATGAACTGTGTGGCGCGGTCCAAGGCGATAGGCAGGCTGTCTCCCTGCATCAGTGAGCCGGTTATCACACTGGTAAATGTATCACCTGTGCCGGGGTAATGAGCAGGCAGGTAGGGGCAAGTAACTTTCCAATAACGGTCTCCTTGCCTGTCGTATGCATATACGGAAGTCTTGTGCGAGTCATCTTGTACGGGTACGCTGGTGATAATGACGATACCGGGACCGTGTTCTGATATTTCGTGCAGATAGTTTTTCAGTTCCGCGTCCGTATTCTCTGCTTTATAAGGTTTGTCAAGCAGATAAAAGAGTTCGGTCATATTAGGTGTGATAACATCGGCTTTCCGGATGAGATGGCGCATCTCCATAATCATTTGTTCATCGAAGTTGGCATATAATTTCCCGTTATCTCCCAAAACAGGATCTATCATAACCAGACTGTCAGGTTGCCTGAAATCTTCATTCAACCGTGATACTATTTGTTATTGCTGGCGAGAGCCCAATTAGCCTGTATAGATAGCGTCAAACTGTATCTTCAGTTGCTTCCATTCGTTGATAATCTTGGGCATCTCGTCCGTGAGGTCCAAGAAGGAGAAGTGCGGGTATTGGGTGTGGCTGGATAATACGGCTGTGGGCAGAGGGCAGACTTGAAAGCCCATGGATGAGAGGATAGGGATAACGACGGTGAGAGATACTCGTCCTGCACCGGATAAATCGTGTACCGCAGCTATCTTCTTTACTTTATTTGTATACATATCTTCATGAATTAAGCGTTATGGATGGTATATATAACAGGTAAACCGGAAGAAAGTTATTCCAATGCTATGCTTTCTACTTTTATGTCCTGCCGACCTAAGAAGATGGAAGCGGATTCCTCGAACTTGTTTTCACTTTCGGTGGTAAGGAAGCGGCATTTTCCTCCTTTTTCGCAACGTGCGTCCATTTCAGGATGGCGATTCAAATAGTCCTGCAGACTTCGGGCTACATATTCTCCTTGTGCGATGATGCGGATATGTCCGGGAGTAAACTGTCTTATTTTATCAAGCAGTAACGGATAATGGGTACATCCCAGTATGATGGTGTCAATCATCGGGTCTTTATCCAGCAGCCGGTTGATATGTTGTTTGACGAAATAGTCGGCTCCTTCCGATTGATATTCATTATTCTCTACTAAGGAAACCCACATGGGACAGGCTTCTCCTGTTACCACAATGTCGGGAGATAATTTATGTATTTCCAAAAGATAGGATTCGGATTTGATGGTACCGGCTGTGGCCAGTATGCCTACGTGCCGGCTTCGGGTGATTTCTCCTATACATTCTGCTGTAGGCCGGATGACCCCGAGTACTCTGCGGGTAGCGTCTATTACCGGAAGATTGATCTGCTGGATGGTGCGTAAGGCTTTTGCCGATGCTGTGTTGCATGCTAATATCACCAAAGGGCATCCTAGTTCGAACAGTTTGCTTACGGCTTGCAAGGTAAATTCGTAAACAACTTCAAAGGAGCGCGGTCCGTATGGACAGCGTGCGCTGTCTCCCAAATAGATATAATCATATTCAGGCATCAGTCCGCGTATTTTGTCCAGAATGGTTAGACCACCGTAGCCGGAGTCGAATACACCGATAGGGCCGGTTGAAGGGGGGAGAGATGGGATCATGGCAGTATAGCTATATAATACAGGCACGGATTACACGGATGTTCACGGTTTCGAAACCTATGAAATCTGTGTAATCCGTGCCTGTAAAGGTCTTTAACTTAATTATTTGATTCCTACTTTAGCTTTGACAGCAGCAGTTACATCTGTGGACTGCGCTTCATTTACGTAGGGAATTTCTGTTCTGTTCAAATCAAAGATATAAGTATATCCACCTTCCTGGCCTACTGCTTTGATGGCATCCTCAATTTTTTTGTAGATAGGTTCCATCATATCAGCGTATGATTTCTGCAATTGCTGTTGTGCGTCTTGTTGGAACTGCATTCCTTTTTCCTGTAATTCCTGCAATTCTTTCTGCCGTCTTTCCTGAATGTTCTTAGGAAGGTTGGCTTGTTCCTGTTGGTATTCAGTATATTTTTTGGTCAGTTCATCAGTCGCACGTTTCATTTCATCCTCATATTGTTTCTGCATAGCTTGGATGTCAGTCTGAGCCTTTGTAAATTCCGGCATGACAGTAAGTACATCTGCAGATTTAAGATGCCCGAATTTCTGAGCAAATACACTCATCGGAACGATGAGTAAAAGTAGTAAAGCAATTTTTTTCAACATAGTTCTATTTTTTATTAGTTATTGCAAATTTGGATTATCGGTTGCAAATGTAGGAAATTAATTTGAATATCCTAATCTTGAGAGCACTTCATTGCTGATATCAATGCTTGGAGACGCGAAAATAATACTTTGGGCAGAGCCTCTGTCTACTACTGCCGCATATCCTTTTTGCTCTGAAATCTGTTTTACCGCTTCATAGATTTTATCTTGAATAGGTGCGATTAATGCTTCTTGTTTTTTGGCCATTTCTCCTTCAGGACCGAAATATTTCTTTCTCAGTTCGGCTGCTTCCTTTTCTTTTGCCACAATTGCTTCTTCTCTTTGCGTTTTCTGTGCGGCCGACAGGGAAGCCGAGGCTTTCTGGTATTCTTTATAAAGTGTTTCCGCTTCTTTTGCTTTCGCCTCCACCTCACTTTGATATTGTTGTGAAGCTTGATTCAGTTGGGTATTCGCCTGTTCGTATGCAGGAATATTCTTCAGGATATATTCCATATCAATCAAGGCAAACTTTTGAGCGCTGGCTGTGAATACACAAGCCACAAACAATAGAGATAATAGGATAGCCTTTTTCATAATCACTTTGTTTTTAGTTATTAAAACTCTTGTCCTAGGATAAAGTGGAACTGGCTTCCACTATAACGGCTGGAGCCGTTAATCTTGTCGAAACCATATGCCCAGTCAATACCCATCATACCAATCATCGGCAGGAAGATACGGACACCGACACCTGCCGAGCGTTTCAACTGGAACGGATTGAACTTGCTTACCTCTGTCCATGCGTTACCTCCTTCGATGAAGCCA
>ENA-ORKQ01000292-ORKQ01000292.1-human-gut-metagenome-genome-assembly--contig:-NODE-292-length-10482-cov-5.58828_pt1 | contig 10482 bp, 9 predicted proteins | sample MGYA00243060_ERZ508809 | MGnify/ENA primary metagenome ERZ508809 (study PRJEB26277, sample SAMN04329829) | human gut metagenome | biome: human-associated habitat | host: Homo sapiens | place: USA... | reverse complement strand
CTCTTCGCCCTATGTACTCTTTTCTGTAGTGCATGTTCCTGGGTAGACGATGACCGGTCTGATTGTCCCACAGGCTGTTGGCTAAAGTTATCCTATACCTACAATATGCTGAATGTAGATGCCGTGACCACTCAGGTAAAAGATGTCACGCTATTTATTCTCGACCAGGAAGGCAACTATATAGCCCGGGAGGAAGTAGACAGTCTTACATTCCATCAAAATGAATGTACAATCCAAGTCCCCTCCCTGCCTCAGGGAGATTACACCTTTCTGGTCTGGGCAGGATTGGCGGACTCACTTTACCGGCACACTCCCACCTCACTGACATTATTGCGCAATGAGGCGGGAGAACAGTCCGGACGGCTTTCATCTCTATTCCACGGGCGGCTGGACAATGTGCATATCAGTGGCGAATATCAGTTTCTGGCTCTCTCTCTTACCAAAAACACAAATGTTCTGAGCTGCATATTGCAAAGTCAGTCGGCCGCTCCGCTGGAAAAAGATGATTTTCGCCTGGAGCTGACAGCCCGCAACGGATGCATGGATCACCGGAACACTCCGACAGACTCCGTTTTCACCTGTTATCTCCCCTTCATGCAAGAGAGCGCCAACTTGGAAGACATACAGGTAGTGCATGCCGGAATGAATACATTACGACTGATGGAAAATGATGACACCCGCTTACGTTTGATTTATCAGCCTAGCGGAGAAACGTTGTTCAACATTCCACTGACACAGTACTTACTTTTATCAAGCAAAGTAGAGTCAGCAGCCACGCTCCCACTAGAGTATCTGGACAGACAAGACCGATATAATCTGATATTTTTCCTTGAGCCTACAAATAATCCGTCAAAGCCTTACATGTGCTTGCAGATGCAAGTAAACGGCTGGATAATACGCATAAACAATGCAGAATTAGACAAATAATTTTTCTAATTCAAACATTTCGATTTATATTCGATTCCGTTATGAGAATTACTTATTTTGTAAAATCTATAAAAAAACGGAATCTTTATGAGAAAGAAGAAAAAATTCAACGAGTTTATAAACAAAACTATTGAAGAACTGAAAGAAGAGAAGCGTTACAGCACGGCACACATCTATCAAAGTGCCTTAAACGCTTTCTGCGAATTCTGCGGATGCAAGGTTGTTTACTTCCACCAACTCAACAGAAGCACGCTGAAAGAATTTGAGACCTACCTGCGCAACAAGCAACTGAGCTGGAACACAGTCTCCACCTATATGAGAACGCTGCGCGGAGCTTACAACAAGGCAGTGGACCAAAGAATAACAGCAGAAAACTCCCGCTTGTTCAATCACGTCTACACCGGAGTGAAAAACAACATCAAACGTGCGCTGGAAGTGGAGGAGATAAACAAGCTGCTGAATGAAATCCCCTTGAAGAAATTATCGAAAGAGCTGATACAGTGCAGAGTGTGGGCAAACCTGATGTTCCGGCTGCACGGAATACCTTTTGTCGATTTAGCCCATCTACATAAAAGCGACCTGAAAGGCAATATACTTTCCTACCGCCGGCATAAGACAGGCAGACAAATGATAGTGGAAGTGTCGGAAACCACAATGACACTGATAAACAAGTATCAGAATACCAATCAGAACTCTCCCTACCTTTTCCCTATCCTCAGCGGAAGCAAAACCGGAGAAGAGCTGTATACAGAGTACCAACAGGCACTACGAACCATGAATTATAATTTAGACAGGCTGGCGAAAAAATGCGGCGTATCAGCCAAAGTCAGTTCATACACCCTGCGCCACACCTGGGCCACCCTTGCCAAATATTGTAATTTCTCCGAACAACTAATATGTGAAGCCCTTGGTCATTCGTCAGTAAAAGTGACAGAGATATATTTAAAAGGATTTAAGAACGAGGTTATAAAAAAAGCGAATGACGCAATCATGTCATACATTTCAAAAAACAGTAGGAAAAGGGTATAAAAAAATATTAGGAAGATAACTACCATTACCTCCCTAATATATAACTGACCGGCTTATGCTTACTTCCCGACCGGTCACAAAAATTAATACAAACTACAGTTTACTCACCACCACCTGTGTGCTCACGATTGGAAGTAGCAACATCATATGATACATAACCTTGGCGTGTACCTGAAGCCGACTTACCGAGTGCTCTTGCCGATACACCCCATTCTTCCTGCACACCACTGATTTCCAACATAGTACCTACCGGCAATGTAACATTGATAGGATAAGAGCCGTTGAGTGTAGTCGCCGTTGCACCGAAACGCTGTGCCAACTCTTCTATCAAAAGAGCAGTCAGTTTGTCTGCAGTACCTTCAGTGCTGATTTCAGTACCCACCTTATAGGTATAAGCAGCCTCACCCACAGACATATCCTTAGAACCATACAGGTTGTCCCATTTGCTTTGTTCAAACTCTACAGCTTTCGTACTCTTCTTCTCAGAGAATTCCACACCGAGGAACAGACCATAAGAAGCGAACTCACTTGCAGCAACGATTACATGGCTGTCTTCGACACGGCTGTCCGCCTTCACCCATTCACCGTTCTTATACTGCTTGACTTCTACCTTACCTGCCAGTTCGGTATCCAGTTCGAAACTCAGCTCGATAGCCTTTTTCAAAGAAACACCCTCCTTGTTACAAGAAAGAGCGGCACCGACCAACATGGTCTCATCGGCAGCACGTGTCACTACATCTTCCTCTCTATAAAGCGGAGAGATGATGACCTTCACATCTGCATCTGTATCCACGGCACCGGCAGCGATTTCAGCCTTCACTTCTACCTTGGCTTCCTCATTGCCTTTCAATGTTTCCGTTTCCACTTTTCCTTCACTTGGTGCATCAGCCGATACACTCACTTCCTTCTTCACGTCAGAAGCAAGTGCCGCATTCCACACCAGATTCTGAGTCTTCTTCACATCCGCAACAGTCAATGTTCCTGAATGTGACAACTTACCTTCGGCTTCCGCTTTCAGTTGGTAAGTACCCGCCTTGACATCCTCAAACAGATAAACACCGTTGGCATCGGTCGTGGCAGAATTACCCTCTCCCAATGAAACCTTCGCACCCGAGATTCCCTCACCGTTCAGACTTGTGATAACTCCGGTCAACGTATTGGAAGCAACCTCAACCACAGGCGGAGTCACATGGTCATAATCAGGATCATCGTCACTACAACCGGCAACCCCCATGGTCAAACCGGCAATCAGAAGCATATAAGCTCCTCTTCTTACAAAATTGTACATAGTAAAATAATTAAATTTAAAAATTATGTTTAGTTATATCATTTACAACAGATTGATGCAAAAGCACACCCCTCCGGAAAAATATTTGCCGTTTTGCAGCGAAGACTGTACCAGCAAGTGCTTCCACAATTTCCAGTCAAAGCCCACGTTCACATCATCGCCCGTATACTCCGCTATCAACCGGAAATTCTTCTGAAACGAAGGGCTGAACGTAATACCGCCCACCGGTCCGTTCCATTTCGAGTTCAGACTCCACCGCCAGTGCCGGTAAGCCATGTGCACACCCAGCACATTCCCTTTCAGCCGGAAATGCTTGGACAATGCCACATAATAATTGGAAAAATAGCTGTTTACCACACGCGATACATCCGTCTCATGCTGCGTCTTCAGCCAGTTTACGCGGAAATCCAGGTCATTGACCCCTATCGCCACACTCGGCCACCACTTACCCGGCTTCTCACGAACCGGCTGTAGCTTGAGCGAAAAATAACGGTCCTTGCGGTGCAGCCCCGGATGTTCCTTATCTTCCACACCGTCAACAATCTTCGTCGATTTCAAAAGCGTACAAGTATACGCAATCTCCATCCACCTGAACGGCGTGATACTCAGGTAATAACTCATCGTATGATATTTATCGCCTTTATACGTCAGCACATTCGGAGTAAACTCCCGATTCAGGAAATGCACCCCTGCGCGTGCCTCCCCCTCTTCACCCATGTCCGCCGAAGGAACATGTATCAAACCGCTCATGCCCGTATACTGCTGTGCCACGGCCGGCACCGAAAACAGCAATGCCATGAAGCACCCCATTATATATCTCATTTTCATTCAGTACCTCCTTTCTGCCGAACAGTAAAATCAGGCGTCATGCCATTCGCACCCCAGTCCGACCGGCTGCGGTCAAACCATCCTTCCCGTTCATTCTCTTCGGGGTCGGTCGTATACATTTTACCCGCATAAGCATCCGCCTCCTGATTATACGTCAAGCGGAAATTGGATGCCGGGCGGAAACGCACCCTCCTGTTACTCCGTTTATAAGGAGGAATCATCATAACCACCTTAAAACCGAAATTCTCTTTTCCCTTATCGGTATATTGGGCAAACCCCCCCACCGTGCAATGCCGGAAATGCCTCATCGCTTCTCCCTGCACACCGCAGTCTTCATACAGGAAACGGCCGCCGCGCACCCGGAATTCCGTATTCACCCCATTCAGATAAGCACGTACCCCGGCAAGAGCCGTCAAACGCTCCATCGGACTGCATTCCCATCCTGCCGCCATGGAACAAAAACCCGTCCATCCCGCCTGTGCGTCCAAGGCAAGCCAGACCGTAGCCGCCTACATCCACTTCACATCCAGTCCGTAGCGTTCCATCGCAAACAGTCCTCCGCTCACTTTCAGAAAAAGCTTCCGGTGCCAATCCCATTCCTTGCTAAGCACAGCCATGTTCAGACGGACTTTCTTATAACGATCACCATAATCATTATAAACAGGTACAATGACCTGTCCCGCCAACTGCCAGCGGTTTCCCATATACCACTTCACTCCGGGTGTCAGGTTCACCAGCACCTCATATATCTTATTATGAAAAATATCACGATAATGCAATTCGGCTCCCATAAACACATCCACCCGCGTGTTCTCTGCCGATTGCGCCCTTCCGGTACAAACAAACAGCGCCGACAGACATAACAGCAAAATCCACCGGTGCATGGTTCTACTTATCCAAGACTTCATACACCGAATGTTTACTCTTGAACTCGGGAACCATTTCCTTCATACGCCTTTCAATACCCATAACATTCTCTAACACGCTGGAAGCCACCAGCTCATCCACCTGCCGGCACACATCGGCATAATCATACTCACGCACCTGCGCAATCTTGATTTTAGGATGAAAAGTAGGCTTGGTCGTCTCTTCTTCATTCAATACCTCCTCATACAGTTTCTCACCGTCGCGCAATCCTGTAAACTTAATCTCCACATTCTTGGCTCCGCTTAACTGAATCATACGTCGGGCAAGATCCACAATCTTCACCGGCTTACCCATATCGAACACGAAAATCTCACCGCCATTGCCCATCGTTCCCGCCTCAAGCACCAGCTTACAAGCTTCGGGAATCAACATAAAGAAACGGATAATATCGGGATGCGTCACCGTTATCGGTCCGCCCTGCTTGATTTGTTCCTTAAACAGCGGAATAACCGAACCGTTCGAGCCCAGCACATTACCGAAACGCGTAGTGACAAACTGAGTGACTCCCTCCACTTTGCCATCCTTCTCCGCCTTATCCAGACTCTGCACATAAATTTCGCAGATACGCTTGGAGCACCCCATCACATTGGTGGGATTCACCGCCTTGTCCGTAGACACCATCACAAACTTCTTTGCCCGATACTTCACAGCCAAGTCTGCAATGATACGCGTACCCTCCACATTATTACGCACACTCTCTCCCGGATTATTCTCCATCATAGGCACATGCTTATACGCCGCCGCATGAAACACATAATCGGGACGATATATACCGAAAATCTCCTCCATGCGTTCCTTCATGCAAATATCACTCACGATGGTTTCCGCCTCGATGTCGGGCCATTTGCGCGCCATCATCAGACGTATATCATGCAAAGGCGTCTCCGCCTGATCTATCAGAATAAGCTTTTGCGGAGTAAATTTGGCAATCTGGCGCACTATCTCACTTCCGATGCTGCCGGCAGCTCCCGTTATCAGAATACTCTTTCCGGTAAGCAATTCCTCCACCGCTTTCAAGTCGATTTCTATCTTGTCGCGAGGCAGCAAATCTTCAATATCCACCTCCTTAAGCTGACGATGGTCAAGATCACTCTTACCGTCCCACTCCTGCGCGGCAGGAATCATATAGATTCGTATACCTGCCTTTATCAGTCTCTCCACCATTTCGGGATTATTCCGAATCGCCTCATTCTTCAAGGGAGAAACCAGCAAAGTATGCACTCCGAAGTCCTCCATCTTCTCCACCAAATGTTCATCGTTGGAATAAACCCGCTTCCCCATCAGGAAGCGGCCCTGCATATCCTGCCTGTCCGAAACGAAACCGCTCACGACATATCGGGAGTCAACCTGATTGTGGATACTCTTCGCCAGTCCCACTCCGCCGGCTTTCACCCCGTAGATAAACACACGTTTTCCGCGTCGTCTGTTAAAAGTAGAGTCATACAGATATTTCACAAAAACCCGCACGCTCCACATAATCATGACAGCCAGCAATGCGGCAATTCCGATATCCCTCATACCGACTGCCATCACCCAACAATCCTCATTCAGCAGATACCTGACGCCTATAATCATCAGCAAACCCGTAATCATGGCAAATCCTATCCGCTGCAAATCGATAAACGAAGAATAACGAACCACTCCCGAATACGTGTGAAACATCCGAAAGCTCACAACATAGAACAACAAATAAAAGCAGAAAGCCCCTGTCAGTTGTACAAAGTTCTGCAATAAAGAAAGTGTTCCGTTATTCAAAGCATAAACCAACACATCCGCGCCCAGCACTATCAGGCAATCCAAAACGAATATACACCAATACGGCAGTGCATCTTTCGAAAAATACCAGTTTGATAATTTCCAAATCATATCCAAATACCGATAATAATCCATTATCCTTTTATACAATCCTTTATTGTCTGCACAATGTATGCCACATCCTCGTCACTTACACAAGGGCCCGCAGGAAGACACAGTCCGGTCCTGAAGATTTCCTCTTCCACCCCGTTGGTATAAACAGGCGCATCCGCATACACCGGCTGCTTGTGCATCGGCTTCCACACAGGTCGTACCTCTATCTTCCTAGCAAGCATGAAAACACGCATTGCTTCCACATTCTCATTAGGCTGGCAATCCGTGGTGGCACTGTCCACCGCCTTAATCACCCCGGCAGCTCCTCCCACCGCAGTCTTGACCACTTCCTTATACGCATTCTCCTGACCGACAACCTTCACATCAGGATCGATGGTAGCCGTACACAGCCAGAAGTTGGCATCATAACGCGCATCCTCAGGCTGCTTATGCATACGTATGCCCTTCACATCCTTCAACAGTTCTTCATACAAAGCCTGCACATGCTTATGATGAGCAATGTGCGCCTCCGCCACGGTCATCTGTCCGCGACCGATACCGGCACAAATATTACTCATACGATAATTGTAGCCGATTGCCGTATGCTGATAATAAGGATAAGCATCGCGTGCCTGAGTAGCATACCACATAATGGTATTTTTATCTTCGGCATTCCGGCAAATCAAAGCACCGCCGCCCGAAGTGGTAATCATCTTATTGCCGTTGAATGACAACACGCCAAACTTGCCGAAAGTGCCCAGCACCCTGCCGTCGAACTTGGAACCGAACCCTTCCGCCGCATCCTCCACCACAGGAATGTCATAGCGGTTTGCAATCTCCATAATTCTCTCACAGTCGTATGGCATACCGTAGAGCGCCACCGGAACAATCGCCTTGGGCTTCTTTCCCGTTTTCTCCATACGGTCTTTGATAGCTTCCTCCAGCAACACCGGGTCCATATTCCACGTATCTTTTTCAGAGCCGACAAACACAGGCTTTGCACCCAGATAAGTAACCGGATGCGACGAAGCACAAAAGGTAAAGCTTTGTACCAAAACTTCATCACCCGCCTGAACGCCACAGCCAATCAATGCAAGATGCACCGCTGCCGTTCCCGCCGAAAGTGCGACAACTTCATTCTTTCCTCCGACAAAGTTCTTGAGGTCTTCCTCAAAAGCATTTACATTGGGACCCAAAGGCACTACCCAGTTGGTATCGAATGCTTCCTTCACATATTTCTGCTCTATTCCATCTTCACTCATGTGAGCAAGACAGAGGTAAATTGTTTTTTCAGGAATGTAACTCATAACTACTATATTAATTAATTTATTTAATTTCTTCTATAATCTTACAAGGAACCCCATAAGCCTTATAATTATCCGGTATGTCCCTTATTATTACACTACCCGCACCAATAAAACAGTTCTTACCTACGTGAACTCCTTGTATAATGGTTGTTCCCGCTCCAATCCAAGTTCCCTCGCCGATACGCACATCTCCGCTGACAGTACATCCCGGTGCTATATGTACATAATCACCAATAACACACTCATGGTCGATGCTCGCTTTTGTATTAATAATACAATGCTTACCTAATTGTGCTTCCGCTTGAATAATAGCACCTTGCATAATTACTGTTCCCTCACCAATTGTGGCTGTAGGAGAAATGATAGCAGAGGGATGAATGACTGTTGCAAACTCACAATCAAGTCTTTCAGCAATCATTTTTCGTATCTTGCAGTTGCCAATACTAACGATAAAAGGGGATAATCCGACAGGATTATGTAACACTGGAATATCTCCTAATTTTTCAAGACAAGGATTATCATCCACCAAAGCTTCAACAACTCCTCCTTGTGCCCTTATTATATCAATGATCACCTTAGCATGACCACTTGCACCATATAAATACATTAGTTATTTCCGTTAAAAGGTTCCATGGTTGCTTGTCCTTCTTGCGAAATACCGTCACGAAGCAACACCTTTTTAATTGTTATAAAAATCACTTTAATATCTGTAATCAACGAACAATGGTCCACATACCACACATCCAGTTTGAATTTTTCCGTCCAACTGATGGAGTTTCTCCCATGACACTGTGCCCAACCGGTAATTCCGGGACGTACCTCGTGTCTGCGTGCCTGCTCTTTGCTATACAAAGGCAAATACTGCACTAACAGTGGTCGTGGCCCTATCAACGCCATATCTCCCTTCAGCACGTTAATCAGTTGTGGCAACTCATCAATAGAAGTAGAACGTACAAAGCGCCCTACCGGGGTCAGACGTTCTGCATCCGGAAGCAAGTTACCGTCTGCGTCACGTTCGTCCGTCATTGTTTTGAACTTGATTACCTTGAATATTTTTCCGTTTCGTCCGGGACGTTCCTGAGTGAAGAAGGCACCCGCTCCTTTATTGGCAAAGTGAAGCCATAAAGTGACCAAAAGCAATATCGGCCAAATGACAGCCAATACACAAAATACAATAACAAAATCAAGCCAACGCTTTAAATACTTACGATACATGGTCTTTCTTCTTTTTTATCTACTTTTATCTACCGTTTTTAACTCCCATTCATTCTCCATTACCACATTCCACCATTCACGTTTCACCGCTTCCATCTGAGTCTCCACACCGCAATCACGGCAGTTGATAATCAGAAAATGAATAATAACAGCATAAAAACTCAAATCATCAGTTTACCTTTAAGAGTCCTGTAGTAACAAGAGGGACTCATACGAACGTCTTTACAAACCTCTGAATTACGCAATCCGGCAGCTTTAACAAGCACTTTGATGCTTGCTGCCAACTTCTCTGTATCGAACTGTCTGTTCTTCATCTTACTTTCTTTTATTAATTGTTAATTATATACAACAAACATGTCTTTACTTCTCCCTAGCGGGAAGTAATACCAACTTATTCTTTCCTAACTTCGCAAGAATTAACTTAAAACAATATCTCTTATGGCTATAAAAGCACTGAAACAAAACGTATCCATCCGTGAAATACAGAAAATGATTCACCAATGGAAGGCATGGGGAGTCAGCGACTCTGCCTGTCTGAAATTACTGGATCTCTATCTGGGTATGCCCCATTTCATGAATGAAGATGGAGTATACCCCATCAACAACCTCTATCAAATTTGTCTGGCACTAAAAACCATACATACTTCGGACATATTGGAATACATCAAAAAATGCAAATCATTCGAACTGGTATGGAATGAAAACCGAACTGAGATTCTCGCATTCTTCACTCCCTTATGGCATCATCAATCGACGAATTCTATTTCTGCTCCGGTTTCTCCCGCGGTTTCTCCCGCAGAAACAAATTCAAAAACTAATATTAATATATTATATAATATAAATAATATAATATCTCCTTCGGAGAATTCTTCTGAAAACCCTGCCGGAACGCCCCACGGCGATGAAGCGCCAAAAGCTTCTTCATCTGCCAAAGAGTTCTTTCACAAGCTCAACGCCACTCCCGAAGAGAAGCAGGCAGTACTGGTGCCGATTATCGACCGTATCGTTACCGGTTACCGCTACACCCGACCGCGCGCACTGGATGCGCTGGTCGTTCTGGTGAACGAATTCCTGATTCCTCACTTCGATGCCCAGTCCAATTTTGCCAAAACA
>ENA-ORKQ01000291-ORKQ01000291.1-human-gut-metagenome-genome-assembly--contig:-NODE-291-length-10483-cov-6.62399_pt1 | contig 10483 bp, 7 predicted proteins | sample MGYA00243060_ERZ508809 | MGnify/ENA primary metagenome ERZ508809 (study PRJEB26277, sample SAMN04329829) | human gut metagenome | biome: human-associated habitat | host: Homo sapiens | place: USA... | reverse complement strand
GCAACCGCTCATCATGACCCGCCTCTTTCTCTGGCTCAACTTCAAATATGGGGCAACAGTGTATCTGCATTGGGGATTCAACCAATGGTTTACCGGCAATGATCCTTACAAGGAAACAACCCGCATGAATGAGGAAGGAGGCAATACACTACCCGGAGGAGACAGCTGGATAGTCTACCCTAACAACGGAAAACTGTATGGTTCCATCCGTCTGGAAGCTATGCGCGACGGTATTGCCGACTATACGCTTCTGAAAATGTTGGAAAAGAAGAATCCCGAACTGGCACGGGAACTATGCCGGCTGGTTGTATTCCACTGGACACTGTATGATACCGAGAGCGACCATTTCCGCAACATCCGGCATCAAATATTGGAAGAGTTAAGTAAGTAAATTTACAGATACCAAATTAAAACTGTGGGAGTGTGTCAAAACTAAACCGGCCTATCCCATCGTCAGCTGTAGGGGCAGGGTTTGCCTGCCCGAAGACACAAAGCAAACTGTTTTCGGGCGAGCGAACCTCGCCCCTACGAACGAAACGACAGCATTATCCACGTTTTGACACACTCCCTTCGTTTTTGGGTTACACTTCTTTGTAAACCATCATTTTCATACCTCGATATACTACAATGATTTTTTATATCCGAAGTAGATATTCATTTCAGCAAATTTCCCGGTAAAGTCAGTTTATTCTCTTTTTGACTTCGGAAGATAACCATGGTTTGCGGTTGCTTTAAATCTGTTTCTTGAACTGCTTTCTGCAAGTCAGCCAGGTTATTCACGGTTTTGCCGCCCAGCTCCAAAATCACATCGTTGGGGCGGATATAGTCACGCAACACACTACCCAGTGCATTGACCGAAATGACATAAACGCCGCGTTCCGTATCCATACCGGTGGCAGAACGTTCGCCCAGGGTATCCAAGTTTTTAATTTGTAGTCCTTGCCATTCGATAGTGGCATGTGCTTTTCCTTCTTCCATGAGAATGGGTTTGGGAAATTCGGGCGTCTTGGCCAAAGCTTTTAATCGGGGTGAGACAACTCCGAATCTATCCATGTCAAAGTTGCGGAAGCCACAACGAAAAACAGCGTCCGAATGGTTGTCAATCCGATAATCTCCCCGGCTCGGGTTAAGGAAGGCAGGGGTGCATACAATGGAATGTGCATCGGTATTCTGTTTGCGGGCTTTTTGGTAAGCAGTGCTGTCGGTAAAGATGTTATATTCCACTTCCAGACACCAAAGGCGGACTTGAATCGGCCGGTAAGAAGACATCACAATATTTAGGGTAAACACATTACCGCTGTTCTTAAACCATACGTGAGGATGGAAAGAGTTATTGACTATGATATTGTTTTCTACTACCCGATAGAAGCCTTCACGCAGTTTGATGCCTCCGTTCAGACACAGATTGTTATAAATGTGGTAATTACCGGAGCCGTCGTCCAAGTCAATGTCCCAACCTCTGTCGCAGCGAAAACGATTATACCGTAATACGATGGGAGAAGTGACGTCTGCCAGAATCAGTGAGGCTTCGGCATTTACCAACGAATCCATTACCTGTCGGTGAGGATGCCAGAAACGGTCACGTCCCCAGGAATTGAAAGAGCCATGGTCACCGGTTTCTTTTACCGTGTCAAATACATCGTTGAATTCGATGATATGCCCGCCCCAAGTTCCTTCGCTGACGTTGATGCCGGCACGCGGAGTATCATAGATGCTATTGTGGCTGACTGTGATGTGTCGGCACATGGATAGCTCCACTCCCGTAATCTGTTTCTCGAACAGACCGATGGAGTGAATCAGATTGTCATATACCAGACAATGAGCCGGATAGTTATTTCCTATAGGACCGGGTGTACGATCCAGTTTCCCGGCCGGTACAAACTCATTATATTCGAAGCTTGGAGAGCGGACAGCATTCGGGTCTCCCACAAAGCAAACAGCACTGGCTCCGATACGGGTAAAATGAGAACCCGATACGGTGGAGCGGCGGTTATAACAGGAGAAGAAGACTGCGTTTCCTCCCAAATTATGAAGATAGCAATCTTTCAGCGAGCAATCTTCCGTACCTTCAAACACCACGGCACCACCCCGATAGACCATCCAGTCCGAGCGGAGCAACGGTTCGTATTTATTCATAAAAGTACGCAATGTTTGTGTCAGTTCGATTCCCTGTATAGTAATGTGAGTGACCGGCTGTTGTTCCGAACCGCGGAATTCAATCAGATGCTTGAGTATGGGAGTCTCGAAGACGGCTGTTTCTGCGTCTTCGTCCGGCATGGGATAATAATATAAGGTGGAAGATTCCGCCTGATAGAACCATTCACCCGGAGCGTCCAATTCTTCGAATATATTTTCCACCATCCGGTTTTTGGCGTGTAATCCTGATTGGCGGTTGTTCTGCCATCCGCCTTCCAGCATCAGTTTTCCGGCTTTGTCTTTACCGGTGATGCGGTAGTGAAAATCACCCCAGTCGCTTATGTGCATGGCATGGAGGTATCCTCCTTCGGGATGTTTCCAGCTCTTTACCCTCCGGGGAGCGGTGGCATCGGCTGAGGTACCGTTGAAACGCACTGCTGTGGAATCGAAATTGGGATAACGTGCCATGTGGCGGATGTTTCCGTTACTCAACAGCATATCCGGGTGACGTATGTCGTCTTGGAGAACAGCTGTCAGGATACCTTTTTTATAGGGCTTCCACACAGGGTGTAATACTTTTCCGCCGGATAGCGTTACTTGTTCATTGCGGAAGGCACGTATGGATAATGGTTTCTCTTTTCCACCGTCTTCGGGGGTGAAGATTAAAGGGCGTTCCAGCCGATAGATACCTTTACGCAAATAGATGGTTGTTTCTCCCTGAGCTTTTCGAGCTTCCAATTGTGCCCGTTCAATGGTTTGGAAAGGTTTCTGAAAACTTCCGTCGTGATTGTCATTTCCATTGGGAGCTACATAATACTGATTCTGTGCCCACAGGAACAATACTTGTCCCAGCAGGCATAGAGTCAAAATGCTTCGTTTCATTCTATTATTTATTTTCTGCGTTAGCATGCGGATAATCAATCGTGTAGTGCAGGCCGCGGCTTTCTTTGCGTTCCATTGCCTGACGCGTAATCAGATATCCGATGTTAATCATGTTGCGCAATTCACACAGTTCGCGTGATGCCTTGCAGCGTTTAAACAGTCGTTCGGTTTCTTCATACAGGATGTCCAAACGGTTCCAGGCACGAATCAGGCGCGTATTACTGCGCACGATACCCACATAGGCTTCCATGATTTGGTTCACTTCTTTCATGCTCTGTGTAATCAGCACACGTTCTTCATTATTCATGGTGCCGTCATCGTTCCATTCGGGAATGTCCTCATTGTAATCATACCGGTCGAGCACACTCAAAGCATGTTTGGCCGCAGCATCAGCGTAAACCACTGCTTCAATCAGTGAGTTGGATGCCAGACGGTTGCCGCCGTGCAGTCCCGTGCAGGAACACTCGCCGATGGCGTACAGGCGGTTGATGCTGGACTGTCCGTCCAAATCCACCTTAATGCCTCCGCACAGATAGTGAGCTGCCGGAGCAACAGGAATATAATCTTTGGTGATATCGATACCCAGACTGAGACATTTCTTATATATATTAGGGAAATGCTTCTTGGTTTCTTCCGGGTCTTTATGAGTGACATCTAGATAAACATGGTCTTCACCGCGCTGTTTCATTTCACTGTCGATGGCACGTGCCACGATATCACGCGGAGCAAGAGACAGACGCGGATCGTATTTTTGCATAAACTCCTCACCACTCTGGTTTTTCAACACGGCACCGTAACCGCGCATGGCTTCAGTGATGAGGAAGCTGGGACGGTCGCCCGGATGAAAGAGGGCAGTGGGATGGAACTGAATGAACTCCATATCTTTCACTGCGCCTTTGGCACGATATACCATGGCAATACCGTCACCGGTGGCTACCAGCGGATTGGTGGTATTGCGATAAACGGCTTCACAGCCTCCTGTGGCCATAATAGTCACTTTGGATAAGAAAGTATCTACTTCTCCGGTGCTTTCGTTCAGCACATACGCGCCAAAACATTTGATGCCCGGAGTATGACGGGTGACGATGATACCCAAATGGTGTTGAGTAATGATTTCTACTGCATAATGATCGGTAAAAACCGTAATATTGGGGTGGGCTTTTACAGTTTTGATGAGGCTTGTCTGTATTTCTGCGCCGGTATTGTCTTTATGGTGCAGGATACGGAACTCGGAATGTCCTCCTTCTTTATGTAAGTCAAACTCTCCGTTTTCTTTCTTGTCAAACTCTACTCCCCATTTTATTAATTCTTGAATCTGCGATGGAGCTTCGCGCACAACTTTTTCCACGGCTGCACGGTCACTAATCCAGTCACCGGCAATCATTGTATCTTCAATGTGCTTTTCGAAATTGTCTACTTTCAGGTTGGTAACAGATGAGATACCTCCCTGAGCAAAATAGGTATTGGCTTCTTCCAGCCCGGCTTTACAAATGAGGGCAACCTTGCCTTTGTGAGCCACTTTCAGTGCGAAGCTCATTCCGGCAATTCCGGAGCCGATCACAAGGAAATCGAATTTTCTAACCATGATAATGTGATTTATGGTTGCAAAGGTAAAGAAAACCTTTTTTCATTGTACATTTTAATGCTGTTATTTGCTGCCTTTTTTTGAAAGATACGGTATGATATGTATTTTATTTGTGTTCTGCTTTTCGTTTAAAATGGATTCGTTTGTTGTTTTATGGTCGTGGGAATCTTGTTCCGTGATTGTGGGGATGGAAGAAAAACAATCAGCTCTTTTAAAATAATTGAGAACAAATGATTAACTTGCGCCAAAATTTAAAATTATGATGAATCGGACTTTCCATGTAAAGATTTCAGGAACAACTCATTTGTTTCTTATTTTGTTTACTTTGATCATGCTGGTTGCCTTTTGGTACAAAGGGGCGGCACTGATAGGAATGTTTTTCGCTATGATTGTCATTATCAATATAGAGCGTATCATTCATTCCACCTATACACTGACGGCAGACGGAAACTTGGTGATTTATAACGGACGTTTCCAGAAGGAGAAAAACATTCCGCTTTCACGGATTACGGATGTAGAACTGAAACGTCTCTTCGGATTGAAACACCTGAGATTCACCCGATATGTATTGGTGCATTATGACAATGATAAGGTGATAGACCTTCTGCCGGAGAAGCCTGAGGAATTTATGAATGCATTGGTCAGGCGGTTGGAACATAAAGAAGAGGATGAAGATACTTTTTGAAGAAAATATGTAGCAGGAAACCGGTTATTTTAGTATCTTTCGGACATACAACCTTTAAAATCGGAAAACATGGAACAAGTATTTAAGACAAAATGGGTTCCCGATTGGCAATATGTAGGAATGGGGGGCGCCATATTGGTCGTGATTGTTATCTTTTTTTGGCTGCAGGAATGGACGGCTTTGGGTGGTTTAATTGTACCTCTCATGCAGTTTTATTCTCAGTCGAAGACTATTTATACGATTAAAGATAGCGGTGTGCTGGAAGTTAAATCGGTATGGGGCAAAAGATTCTGTGTGGATGGCATCAGGAACATTACTTACCAGCCTCATGCCCTTGGGATGCAAAAGATAAAAGTTGAACATGCACAAGGATTTGTGATGATAAGTCCCGACAGGCCTTTGGAGTTTGTGGAAGCTTTGAAGAAGGTATGTCCCGGCCTGGCGGTCGAAGGTTTTGAATTGATAAAGAACTGATTAATTTTAATAAATACCATGAAATATCAAATTGCGATTATCGGTGGAGGGCCTGCCGGCTATACTGCTGCCGAAGTTGCCGGAAAAGCCGGCCTCAGTGTTGTGTTGTTTGAAAAGAGGAGTCTGGGGGGCGTGTGCCTGAATGAAGGTTGCATTCCCACAAAGACATTGCTCTATTCCGCCAAAGTGTATGATTATGCCAAGCACGCTTCCAAATATGCGGTCACTGTGCCCGAAGCTTCTTTTGACTTGGGAAAGATTGTTGCCCGGAAATCAAAGGTAGTGCGTAAGCTGGTGTTGGGCATCAAGGCGAAACTGACTGCCCATCAGGTGAATATAGTGACGGGAGAGGCTACTGTCATAGACAAGAATATGGTGAAATGCGGCGAGGAGATTTACGAATGCGAGAACCTGTTGCTTTGTACCGGTAGCGATACATTTATTCCTCCCATTCCGGGAGTGGATGGTGTGGATTATTGGACACACCGTGATGCATTGGACAATAAGGAAGTGCCTGCTTCACTGGCCATTGTCGGAGGTGGCGTAATCGGAATGGAATTTGCTTCTTTCTTCAATAGTTTGGGCGTACAGGTTACTGTGGTCGAGATCATGGATGATATTCTCGGTGGAACTGATTAGGAGCTTTCGGCAATGCTGCGTGCCGAGTATGCCAAGAAAGGAATTAAGTTCCTGCTGAGTACCAAGGTGGTAGGAGTGGCAAAAGAGGAGAACGGAGTAACGGTCTCTTACGAAAATGCAGAAGGGGCGGGAAGTGTTTCAGCCGAAAAGTTACTGATGAGTGTAGGCCGTCGCCCCGTAATGAAAGGTTTCGGATTGGAGAATCTGAATTTGGAATTGACGGAACGTAAGTGCGTCAAGGTGGACGAACACATGCAGTCCTCGGTTCCCGGTGTCTATGTGTGCGGAGACTTGAACGGTGTCTCATTGTTGGCACATACGGCCGTGCGCGAAGCGGAAGTGGCTGTTCATCATATTCTTGGAAAAGAAGATGCGATGAGTTACCGTGCCATTCCGGGCGTAGTCTATACCAATCCTGAGATAGCGGGTGCAGGCATGAGTGAAGAAGCTCTGCAGGCTGCCGGCATTACTTATCATACCATAAAACTACCGATGGCATATTCCGGTCGCTTTGTGGCGGAAAATGAAGGAGTAAACGGGGTTTGCAAAGTATTGACTGCCGACGACGGAACGGTATTGGGTGCCCACATGCTGGGTAATCCTGCTTCCGAGTTGATTGTGTTGGCGGGCATAGCTATCGAAGACCGCAAGAAAGTGGATGATTGGAAACGATATGTGTTCCCTCACCCCACAGTAGGAGAAATCTTCAGAGAACTGTAAACATTCTCAAAGAGTATCCTGCCTAGCATTCCACCACCCGGTACACATTCCCCTTAGCGGTATGCACCCGCTCGCCCGGCTGGGTGGTGGAAAGGCTCTGCACCTCCTGCGAATGGTCCTCCTCCGTGGTAAAGCGGAAGCAGAGGCATTTTAGACGGACCCAGCTTGTCGAATTCATCCAAGTAGGCCGTAGGCGGAGAGTCCGGCTTCGGCGGATGCCGGTGAGCTGAGGTCGTAACTTCTACACCAAGCAGAATGTCATCACCTAATGTGTTGGCAAATGAAGAGTAAGTGTCCCAAACAGACTTGAGAACTTTGTTCTTCGCTTTTTTACATTCAGCACGGTCAAACCAAAGATAGCATTCACTGCCTTATTCATCCATTTTCGAACTCTCTTCATGGTTATAGCTATTTAACAGATTTCCCCATAATTTCCATCCTATCGCTTTTTATGGTTTCAGTACCCTAAACTCGCACTGAGACGTGCCTATGTTCCCGATTCCATCCGTTCCTTCTACCACGCCCTCAAAGCATGTATTGATGTCCGAACAGAAGAATTCTACTTCGGCTACTCCTTTCTCATCGGTGACAATGTCCGGTTTCCACAGCAAGACGTTCCGCGCGTCCGGTAGCGGGCTTTGCATATCCAGCTCATCGGGTTGGTAGAACTCACGCGTGCCGTAATAGCCTTTCACACGCCACAGGTTGTTCATGCGGAGAAGTTCTTCTTCGGTAAATTCCTCACCTTTCCAAATAATCTCGTCTAGTTTCGTTAGAATCCATTTGTTATTCTCTCCTTTTGGCTCATATTTTATGAGATAATATTTCCGACCGATAACGGGGGAGCTTATTTTTCCAGGAGGAGGTACCGGACATCCTATAGGATGATGTGAATAACCTTTATAATCATTAAGGTACTCTATATTACCTCCCCCCGATATACACCCAGAGCATACCCATGCTGCTCCAACCTTCATTTGTGCCAAGCTATCTAACCTTCCCATCATCTTATCCCGAAATACTCTTCCTTTCTTACCTGTAACTGTTATCTCGGATAAAAGGATACTATTATCCTGACTAATAACAGGATAATCAAGCTGCAATTCCGAAAACACTTGCGAAGGATTCATATATGGGAAATAAGACTGACAAGACTTCCGCAAGCTATCCACCTTACTGAAAGATTCTTCTATCACAATGGAAGGCTTGTATTCATCTTTATCCAGCATCGGCTTCAAATAAACATATCCGCCTCGCAATCCGAGCATCAAGTCCGTCGGCACCACGAACTTTCCCAAAGAGTCTATAAACACAAAACGGTTTTCAGTGTTCGGACCGGAAACTTGTAGCAACTGCTCTCCATTTCCCAACTCTTTCCGCTTCTTTTTCTTACCGATAATCTGCCTTCCTCTGATTTCATCCGAAAGGAAACAGTCCGCCAACATTGCCGTATCAGCTTTTTCCCATACATACCTGCGCCACCCTTGGGTAAGCAGCAACAGGGCGAGAGCTGCCTGGCGGGCTTTGGTGGTGCTATCAAAGTAATACGCCGGATTATGGATATTACCCTTAATCTCGGTGGAAAGGTAGCAATACGAAAGCATATTCTCAGGATTCAGTTCATTCTGATAAGCACGGTCGAAACTGCTCTGCCCCAGATGCGCCTGTACAGGATTGCCCTTCTCGTCCGTTACCTTTACGTTCAGTTTGCCCTTGCCACGGGTAAAGTAGCGCGCACTGTCCGTGTTCAACTCGATGTGCAATTTCCGTTCGGGATGGACATACACCAAGCGTTCCGCCATGGGCTGACCATCGGCATTGTATAAAGTAAACTCGGCAATGCCCTGCATCGGAAACTCTTTCAATGGGATTCGGATTTTCAATCTCTCGCTCAAGGTGCCTGTTGCCGTGCAGCAAAGCCCGCCGCGCATTTTGCCTTCCAGCTTGATAGCCTGCGCCGCTGCCCCTTTCGGTTGGGAAAGAAGAAACTCCAGATACTCATCCGTCTGTTTACGCAAATGGACGGACAACCCCGAAGATACCACTTCCGCAAATGGGAACTCCCTTCCATCGGACAACACCGCCTTATATGAAGCTCCTTTTATCGGAAGGATAAACACAAAACCCATACCGTCGTGCACGGACTCTAATTTAGCAATGTCCTTACCATTCTCCAGCAACCGGCCTGCCACTTTTGCCGGCATTCCTTTGGCATCCAGTGCTTTAAAAGCCACCTTGGTGGGAATTCCGTCAACCAGATAACCACCTTCGGGGAAGAAGGAAAACCGGGCAACAGGTTGGTCTTTTTCCTGTGGGGTGTTCGTTCCTTTGTAGGCTATGCTCTTTATAACACGTATCTTCTTGGGATAGACCGGACGCAACGTGTCATTCAGAAAAAAAAAGCGGGTATAGGCATGGATGCGGTAATCGCCCTCTTTCAAGTCCTTGTTCACATAAATATGCCCTCCAGCAATGCCGGAAAGGATGGGGTATTTCTCCTGCCACACGATGCTGTCCTTGGCATTGAGCATTTCCACAAACAGCGTCTTGCTTCGGTCGGAAAGGGCAAGGCTCTGAGCGTCCAGAGTGTAAGTCTTGAACCAAAGGTCTTCACCGGTCTCGTAAATCCCCTTGTCTGTCTGGAGGTATAGAAGTTCCCTGCACTCCGAAGGCGTTTCTTCCTGCGAATGGCAAGTAAACGTATGACCAACAAACAAATACAGGAGAAAAAATAATAATAACCTTATATTATAAAGCCGCATTTCCATTATTTTTTTATGATAAAGATTACTCTTTATGCTGTTGTTTTAATAGTTTCTCCAAATTATAAAGAGCAGAAGTCAGTCTTCCTCCCTCAAAAGTCCGGGCAGCCAAAGGACGGCAAGCAATGGCAAACAAAAAGAAGACAAGGGACAGTAAAGACATGAAAAATCGTTTACTCCCTGAAATATTATTTATATTTGTTGTTCCCTTCATAATCTTTAACAAAGATATGCCTTTTAAAGACCGGGTGTTTTTATCTTACCATCAATTATGTATTGTTAAACTATTTTATACTACTACGGTGACTGGCAAGTCCGCAAAGCCTGGTTACCCATTGATTTTACGTTGTTTATCAGGCATTTATCCGGCATGAACAAGCCTAACGAACCGCTGATAAAGCTTCCACTATTGCTAATACGATTCCACTACCCGGTACACATTCCCCTTGGCAGTATGCACCCGCTCGCCCAGCCGGGGCAGGATGCGGCTCAGGCTGTAGACGGTCATGCCCCTCATGACCGAAGGATGGGTGGCTTTCATGCGTTCGAATAATTGGGTGGCGGAAAGGGTCAGCACTTCCTGCGGATGGTCCTCTTGGG
>ENA-ORKQ01000288-ORKQ01000288.1-human-gut-metagenome-genome-assembly--contig:-NODE-288-length-10562-cov-5.98886_pt1 | contig 10562 bp, 7 predicted proteins | sample MGYA00243060_ERZ508809 | MGnify/ENA primary metagenome ERZ508809 (study PRJEB26277, sample SAMN04329829) | human gut metagenome | biome: human-associated habitat | host: Homo sapiens | place: USA... | reverse complement strand
GAGAACCAGAGACGGAAAGCTTTTGATATGAACGCTGGGTGGAGGATTGGACTGGTATGATAATGGACGATTTACTCATTATAAGAATATGGTGAAAAATAGTAAATCATTGACTGATAATAATATTGTGGCGTTGGCGGAAGATAAATCCGGTATTGTCTGGATAGGTACATCAGGTGGTGGTCTGCAAAGTCTCAATCCACGTACAGGAGAATTTAATACTTATAATACCACAACGTCTGACCTTGCATTTAATACTGTTTCTTCATTGTATATAACTAGGGATAACTCCTTAATGATAGGGACTTCCCGGGGACTGTCTGTCATGGATTTATCAACAAAAAAGATTATTTCTTTGACGGGAACTAAATCGGGAAAGACTCGTTTCTCAAACCAGAATATAAATCAGGTGTATGAAGATAGTCGTGGGCTGATATGGATAGCAACTCGTGAGGGATTGAATATTTATAACCCGAAGATAGATGAATTGACGATTCTTGCAGAGAAAAATGGTTTGTCAGACCTGTTGACAGTCGGAATTGTGGAGGATGATAACTCGAATATGTGGATAACTTCTGCCAAAGGATTGACTCATATCATACCGATGCTTGACTCAAAGACCGGTATGTATGATTTTCGTTGTAATATTTATGATGAAAGAGATGGTTTACAGAGTAGCGGTTTTAATCAACGCTCTGTGAAAAAGTTGTCTTCCGGTGAAATCGTAATAGGAGGAGTATATGGAATTAATCGTTTCTTTTCTGATAAGATTAAATACAACGAGGTATTGCCTAACGTGTTTTTTACTCATTTCTTGTTGTTCAATAAAGAAGTTGAAGTAGGAGAAGTATATGGTAATAAAGTCATTTTGGATAAGGCTTTGAATTTTGTAGATCAAGTGGAGTTGGATTATAAGCAGAATATGTTTTGTGTGCAGTTCGCTTCAGATAATTATATTATTCCTGAGAAAGTGGAATATGCCTATAAGCTGGAAGGATTCGGTGATGAATGGATTACGACTAAGACAGGAGAGGCGGTTTATACCAATTTATTTCCCGGTACTTATTTATTGAGGGTAAAAGCAATAAACAGTGATGGATTCAGTGGAAATGAAGAAGCTTCGCTGAAAATAGTTGTTACACCTCCGTTTTGGCTGTCTACATGGGCTTGTATACTGTATGTTATTCTGTTTGTTGGCATTATGTTGTTAATGTGCAGTAAAATGTGCGGTGGCAAACGTAAATCCGGACAATCAGAGGAGCAGTCTGAGATAGGAGAGGATGAATCGGATGAGGAATCGGAAGAATTAGAACAGCCCGGCAGTTATAAACCGGAAGAGAAGGTGACGTCTGAAGAAGAATCCGGTGCCGTTTTACTTGCTCACGATGAATCAATATCTTCCGAAGTTGTGGATGAAGTTGTTTCGAAAGCAGTTGAAGAAGAAGAGGTTGTAGAGATAAAAACGATAGAATCTGTTTTGGAGGAAAAAAAGGAAATTGACACCGTTTCAACCATCAAGACCCAGAGGGCCAGAGTTATCCAACTTATAGAAGATGAAAACAGTGACGAGTATACTACTTATATAGTACCGGAAGATGAGTTGCCGGAGGTGATTATTACTGCAGGAAGTAAGAAGGTTGATGGTATTATCCCTCCTGCTATCAGTGAGATGATAGGAACGAAGAAAGCTGTAAGCCATAGTGGTAATGATGAATCGGTAGATGAGAAGCTATTGGGAGCCGCGATGAAATATGTAGAAAGTAATATTTCCCGTAGCGATTTATCGGTAGAAGAATTAAGCCGTGAACTGGGAATGAGCCGTGTAAACTTATATAAGAGATTGGTGGCTATGACAGGGAAGACACCGATAGAGTTTATTCGTGTTATTCGTTTGAAGCATGCTGCTAAGTTGTTGCGTGAGACTCGGATGAATATATCGGAAGTTGCTTATCAGGTGGGATTCAATAATCCTAAGTATTTTACTAAATATTTTAAAGAAGAATTTGGTATGCTTCCGTCAGTGTATCAGGAGAAAGAAAAACAAGAACAAGGCGAATGATAAGAACAATTCCATTTGGAAGTTGTTTTATTTGTAATAATCACATTTAAAATAAGAATAGAATGGAACATACAGTCATACATGATGAGAAGGTAAATCGGTTTGAGGTTTTTGAATCGGGACAGATTGCTTATCTGCAATATGAGGAAAAAGACGGGGTGCTGGATATACTCCATACCATGGTTCCTCCACAATTGGAAGGAATGGGAATAGCAGCAGATTTGACAACGGCTGCTGCCAGATATGCCGAAATAAATCAATTGAAGATAAAACCTACTTGTTCATTTGCAAAAACATATTTCATACGTCATTCGCAATACGGGGATTTATTGGTATAAAGACGAAAAAAGCAGTGTGTTGGAAATCCAATGTAACTATTACACTGGTTTGTTTTTGACACACTGCCTTCTTTGGTATCCGTATTTTAGTCACACTGTTTGTGAGTCATAATCTCCAATACTAATTTATCTGTTTCATTCATGCCTTGTGAGCCGATTTTGGTCAGGTTGCGGATACTGCGGTCTACATTATCATCGATAATACCTTCTACGGAACTGACGCATTTATGCTCCATTGCTAAAATAGCGGAAAATACAGCTGTAGATACACCACTGGTCAGTTTGAGGGCACAGCTGGGCTTTGCTCCGTCGCAAATCATTCCCGTGATATTGGCTATCATATTTTGTACGGCAAAAGTAATCTGTTCGTAATTTCCTCCCATTAAGTAGGTTATTCCACAACTGGAACCTGTTGCTGCAACTACACAGCCGCACAAAGCAGATAAACGCCCCAAACTTTGTTTTATATAAATAACTGTCAAATGACTGAGAACGAGTGCACGAATTAATTCTTCTTCAGATTTATGGTTGTCTTCTGCATAAACCTCCACAGGCAAAGTAGCAGTAATTCCTTGGTTTCCACTGCCGGAGTTACTCATTACAGGAATCATGGCTCCGGCCATACGTGCATCGCACGCTGCAGAAGTATAAGATAGAATATGAGTGAAAGTATTGCTGCCTAATAACTGTTTTTCGCTTTTGCTTTCTTTTAATATTTTGCCTAATTGATGTCCGTAATTACCTTGAAAAGAGCGTTCGGCTGCATTTTTGTTCAAACGTTTGGTCTCAAGTATGAAGCGGATTTCTTCGAGAGGGGTAGTCGTGGCAAAGTCATAAACTTTCCGTAAATTAAGTTCTGGTTCATGTTGTTCTTCTTCAGAGGAGCTTGTAGCCTGTTTGTTCAGTATAACATCATTGTTATGAGATACATATATAAAATTAGTATGCCCTCCTGATATAATAGCCGTTGCCTTGTCATTATCGGCTTCACAGATTATCTCAATATATAGCTTTTCGTCTATGTCTTTTTTAAGCCCGATGCAGATTGCTTGTGAATCTATCAGCTTTTTTCCTTCCTCTACAGCTTCGGGGGTGCTGTCTTTTAATACTTCAAGCTGGTATTCGGATTTTCCGATTAAAGCTCCCAAAGCGATGGCAATGGGAAGGCCGATCATACCGGTTCCCGGGATGCCCACTCCCATGGCATTTTTCAATATATTGGCACTTAACAGTGCTTTTATTTTTTCAGGTCTTTTCCCTAATGTTTCAGTTGCTTTGGCTACACAAAGTGCGACAGCTATAGGTTCGGTACATCCGATAGCAGGAACCACTTCGCGGTTAATCAGGGCAATGATTTGCTCTCTTTCTGACTTGGCAATCTTTGTTTTAGAATTTTTATGAATTAGTAGGCTGTCCGATTCATTTTATTCAGAATGACAAGATGATGGGACTGCCGGGTCTTTAGAGACAGCCTTCTTATCCGGGGTTTTATTTTTCTTTCTTGTAATTATCTAATCCGGTCTGAAGGAAATCCACGTATTTATCTATATCTTCGTCATATGAATACGATTTATTCAGCGGCTTTCCTTCATTGTCTATTAATCCTTAGAATGGTTTTGCATATGCACCAATCTTAGAACTTTGCATAAAACTCCATTTGTCACCTACTGAGCGTAGAGTACGATCCTTACCGTTTTCCATTACCTTGATATGTTCCGGCAATGGCTCTTTGTTGTCTACATATAATGTAATCAATACATAATCGTCTGTCATCAGTTTGCTTACTTTCGGGTCTGTCCATACAGCAGCTTCCATCTTGCGGCAGTTTACACATCCGTAGCCTGTGAAGTCGAGCATAACCGGTTTTCCATTGCGTTTGGCATATTCCATGCCGGCATCGTAATCATCAAATTTGGCATGGACTTCATTGTTATACAAATTGAAATCCTGAGTTGTCATAGGAGGAGCGAACGCGCTGACAGCCTTTAACGGTGCTCCCCACAATCCGGGAACCATATATACGGCGAATGCCAAAGAAATCAATGCCATAAAGAAGCGGGGTACACTTGTGGTATTGTCATCGTCATCATGTGGGAATTTAATCTTGCCTAACAAGTAGAATCCTAACAAACCAAAGATTACAATCCACAAGGCAAGGAATGTTTCGCGGTCCAGAATTCTCCATCCATAAGCTAAGTCGGCTACGGATAAAAACTTTAAGGCAAATGCTAATTCAAGGAAGCCCAATGTTACTTTTATGACATTCATCCAGCCTCCGGATTTCGGCATTGATTTTAACCAAGACGGGAACATAGCGAACAGTGTGAATGGCAAAGCCAAAGCGATAGCAAAACCCAGCATGCCGATAGCAGGGGCAATGACACTGCCGGTGGTAGAAACTTCTACCAATAAGAAACCTATAATAGGACCTGTGCAAGAGAAAGAAACCAATGACAAGGTAAATGCCATAAGGAAGATACTCAATAAACCGCTTGTTTGTTCTGCTTTGCTATCCACTGCATTACTCCATTTGGAAGGTAATGTCAATTCAAATGCTCCGAAGAATGACGCAGCAAAAATAATCAGCATTAAACAGAACAAGATATTAAATACAGCATTGGTAGATAGAGCATTTAATGCACTTGCACCGAAAATTAAAGTAATAGCCAAACCTAATGCAACATAAATAACTACGATAGATGCACCGTAAGTCCAAGCATCACGGATACCTTTCTTTTTATCTTTGCTGCGTTTCAGGAAGAAACTTACGGTCATTGGAATAATAGGCCATACACACGGAGTGAATAAGGCAAGCAACCCACCGATGAATCCGGCAAAGAAAATATATATCCAAGAACGATCTTGCTGCGAAGTTGTCTCACCATAGCTGTTCAATTCTTTGATAACCGGTGTCCAATAGTCCTGTACAGAGGTTTCGTTATCGGATAAGGCTACAGTAGCAGCACTGTCAATGGCAGTTGTTTCTGCAACAGAATTTTCAGCAGCAGGCTGGTTTACTGTTTCGGCTTTGGTTTCCGATGTTGCAACTGTAGCGGTAGCGGCATTCCCTTTTCCCGAGAAGGAGAACGGTACTTCTGTCGGTGGTAAGCAGTTTTCGTCATTACATGCACCATATTCCAGATAGCCTTCAATTTGATAGGAAGCATCTGTGATTTTAAACTTCTGAACAAAAGTTGCAGTATTCTCGAAGTAACGTAATTTCATTTCGAACACTTTGTCGAAGTTTTCAATTTCTTTTCCTTGTGGAGTGAGCTTTCCCATCAGCTCTGCACCTTGTATTTTTTCCACATTAAAGGTAGCGGAAATAGGACCGCCCGAAGGAAGGTCAGTGGAATAAACATGCCATCCGGCATCAATATTACCGGTAAACACAATCTGTGCTTCTGTGTCGGAAATTGTTTTCAACTCAGTTTTAAACTTGACTGGTTCTTGAATTTGGGCAAATGCCGGAAGCCATGCCATGATTATCAAGAGGCAGCTTAATAAAAACTTCTTTTTCATTGTCTGTATTTTACGTTATTAATATTCTGATGATACAAAGAAAGGGATAAAATCTAAAAAAAGAGTCTTTATACCTATATAAATATCGGCAATTGCTGTTTTCGGAAGAAAAATCAAGGGTATATAGTGACTTATTGCTGTTTTTGTAATTCCAGCACTTTATTGCGGTATTGAGAAGGAGTCATTCCCACCACCGATTTGAAAAGGTTGTAGAAAGTAGAAATGGAGTTGAACCCCAAGTCGGCAGAGATTGCTTTTAGCGGGGTGTCGTTTTGGGGATTGGATAATAGGCGGATGGCTTCTTCAATACGGAAACTGTTTACATAGTGAGTAAAGGATTGTTTGGACTGCTCATTGATAATACGAGAAAGATAGGTGCGGTTTGTGCCTAATAAATCGGCTATTTTATCCTTTGTAATACTGTTGTCTTTGTAAATTTTTTCTTCACGCATGGCTCGCTCTAAAGCTCTGAAAAGTTCCAGACTTTTCTCATCGGTGAGTGATGATCCGGCATATTTTTCGGGAGCATTACCAGACTTTCCGTTTTGTTCCAGTTCTCTGATACGTCGGTTCAGTTCTGTTTCTCTTTTGATGGCTTCTTGATTTTGCTTGACGATACTTACATAAAGTTTATTTTTACGTTGGTAGAGGTAGTACAGCAATCCCAATACAATAAAGATAATGATAAGAATAAATGTTTGCTGCTGGATGCGTTGTTCTTTCTGCATCACATCTAGCTTACTCTGTTTTATCATATTCTCTTGTCGCTCGGTGTCATATTTAAATCTCATCTCGCTTAAATCTCTTTCCTTATCTTTATTAAAAAGACTATCATTCTCCAAGCGGAACACCTTATAGTAATTCAGTGCGTTATGGTACTGATGAAGTTGTTCGTAACAGGTAGAAAGAGTTTCATAAAGTGCATTGCGGTGAATTGCATTTGCCCGTGCATACGAAATTGCCAATCCTTGTTTCAGTAACAGGATAGCTTCTTCATAGTTCTTTTCCTTCATTAAAACACGGGCGTATCCCAAATGGGCATATACAATGGAAGAAGTTTGTGCAGCCTGTTTATCTTTCATTGCTTTTTTATAGTATTCGATGGCTTGTACATATTCTCCTGAATCACATAGGATATTTCCGAAAAGATTATAAGTATGTGCCTGATCGTAAAAATCATTTTCCAGCATTAACTTTTCTGCTTCATGAATATATTTTATGGCTTCTTCGTTTTGCTTCATCAAGAAATACAGATAAGCGGTATTGATTGCTCCGGTGTAAATAATATAGGGGTCGTTGAGCCTATGTCCGAGTTCATACGATTCTAACGCATATTTGATGCCGGCTTTATCTTTTTTCAGATAATAGATATTAGCTAAATTAGCTAATAGGATAGCGTATTGCTCTTGATATTTATTTTGTTGTGCCAACGTGATACCCTTATACAGCCATTGAATGGCACGATAATAATCTGTATCGATATTGGCAGCATATAGCCCTAAATTGCCATACACTGAGCATAGAAGAGAATCATTGTGAAGTTTGGTTGCCAACTCCAAAGCCAGATTCAAATTCTTTTTGGCAACCTTCTCCCTGCCACTCATCATTTGTGCTTGTCCTTGAAAGAGATAGGAATATAGATAGAGAGATGGATTTTTACTCTTATCCGCTATATTTTTCATGTATTCAGCATAAGTGATTGTTTTGGAGAACTCTCCTTTATTGAGGTAATATTGACATAGAAATTTTAGTGCATTACTATTTTCAGGTTCCTTTTTGATAACTTCCAGTTGCTTTTCGATAATAAAAGGCTTCTTTTGCGCTTTTGCGCAAAAGGGTGTCCAAAGGAAAAGTACTAAAAGGAGATACGTTATCTTCATGCGTTTTTTCTATTGTAGATGCAAATGTACATGATAATTTTGGGATTTTCATTCTGCATTGTCTCTTTCTTATAATAATTTATGAGGAGAGTAGACTTAAAAAGTGGGATATAGGTGGTCTTAAGAGAAAAAATATAGTGTTTTTTGTTTTTTTTCTCCTAAAAGTATTGCAGTTTTAAAATAAAAGCGTACCTTTGCACCGCTTTCAGGAAGAAAGTACTTCTCAAAGGAGTTTTGGAGAGGTGGCAGAGTGGTCGATTGCGGCGGTCTTGAAAACCGTTGTACTGCGAGGTACCCGGGGTTCGAATCCCTGTCTCTCCGCAATAAACATTGAAAATCAATAGTTTACAAGAATTACACCCAGTTTTACACCCTACAATGTAAAATTGGGTGTTTTTAGTTTATTTAAGTTCTCTGTATTGTTTCGGCTTAGTTATAAACCGCAAAACGAAATGAAGTACTGAGCGTGTATCAAGGAAATGCAAAATGCGAATAAAAAATTGCTTTTTATTCGTCGACTAAAAAAATATTTGTGTAGTTTTGCTTTAAATGATAAAGGCATATGTATGTATTGGGGGTAACATAATAATTAATCGATTTATGATATGAAAACAAAGGGACTGTTAAGGATAGTAGTATTATTCTTTTGTGTGATAGGATTTTCCGGGTGTAATGACGATGAATCTGAATTTTCATCTACTGAGATTCAACAAGCACTTTTTGATATGAAAGGCACGTACAAGGGTGCCGTGGAAGTTTCATATTATAGAGGTAAGGAAATTGCAACCTTTCCCGATGGAATAGCAGTGTCAAAAGATTCTCTAATATTTAAATTGCCTTTATCGCCTATTGCAGAGATGATTAAAGATGAGAATATATCACGGCACTTAAGGGAAATAGGTGATGTTGAAGTAAAAGCAGGATATGAATTCCATCAGATGGATCAAGGTGTCATGAACTTTGTCCTGCACCCTGAAAATATAGTCATTTTAGGCGGATATGGTGCTCCATTGTCAGTGAGAATAGAATTCTCTCAAAATTTTGGAGGTGATGCAGAAATATATAGCCAGTTTATGATGTTTAATATTTCACCGACAGAATTGTGGATAGACAATGAAAGATCAGAAGATTTTTCGCAGCTTGTTTATCATTTCAGGGGTAGTTATGAATGAGGTTTCACATAGAGTTTTCATGAGTAGAAGGTTTATCTTTTAAAAACACTCAAGGTCTTTTAGTTTTGTGAGTGCCGATAGTCATTCGGTGTACAGCCTGTCACCTTTTTAAAGATGAAACTAAAATATTGTACGTTGGGGTAACCCAACTGTGTAGCTACGGCAATAGGGCTATTGTCGTTTTTCTGTAATAAATGCTTGGCTTTCTCCAGTTGCTTGAATTGAAAGTATTCTTCCCAGGTCTTGCCTGTCTCGAATTTCAACAGGTCATTAAAATAGGCTGCCGAGAGATGAAGCTTTCCTGCAATATGGTAGGGTGTGGGGATCTTGCCGCTTTGTAGTCTACCGGAAGCAATGTAATCGTCGAGTATCTTTTCTGCTGTTTTTAAAATAGCTTTGTTTTTGTTTTCCCTTGTAATGAACTGACGTTCGTAGTAGCGTGTGCAATAGTCCAGAAAGAGCTCAATGTGTTTTGAGAGGATGGTGTTGCTGTGTGTGTCGATTGGATGATGTAACTCGTCCTCTATATTTTCGAGGCAACAGGTTATCTTTGATGTTTCGCGTTGGGAGAGATGGAGTGCTTCTTCTTTCCGGTATTGGAAAAAGGTATAGTTTTGGATATGGCTTTTCAATGAAGTCTGAGATAGTAGATTGGGATGAAAGGCTAATAGATACCCTTTGTCGGGAAGTGTGTTCTCTTCACTCATGCGAAATATCTCACCGGGCATGAGGAATACCATTGTCGTATTGGAAAAGTCGTAATACTTACGGCCGCAACAGCAGCTGTTGGGACATTCCTCAATGAGCAGGATGGTATAGAAATCAAACTTCACGGCTTCCTGTTTCAAATTGAGATTTTCCAAATTGATGATGCTTACTTGCGGATGCCATGTCTTGCAACCTAAGTTTCGATTGCACTCGCATACAGTCTTGAAGTCTAAAATCTTTTTCATTGTTCGGTTTCTGTTTCTTGCTCTGCAAAAGTAAATAATCATTCAGGCTTTCCTATTACCCGGATTACTGATTATATGACCTGATTTACAGCTTATAATGAGTAAGGTTGAAACTCATAGGTTAAGAAAACTGTAATTGAGGTTGGAATATCAGTAATTGAGGTACAATGAAATATGATGTAAACTGCTACTTTTGCTACAGTAAGAATTAATAATGAAACAGCATGAAAAAGTCATTAAGAAGTTTATGCGCAATAACGACGATAAGTCTTTGTGCCATGGGAAACCTGTTTGCGGTAGATAATAATTATTTTAATAGTGTTTATATGATAGATCAAAAACAAAGTTTAGTCCAGGAGTGGGATAAAGTATTCCCACAAAGTGATAAAGTGCATCACATGAAAGTGACTTTTCGTAATCGTTATGGTATCATCCTTGCTGCTGATATGTATATCCCTCGCAATGCTGAAGGAAAGCTGCCTGCTATTGCTGTAAGCGGTCCTTTCGGTGCGGTGAAGGAACAGGCGTCGGGGTTATATGCACAGGCCTTGGCGGAGCGTGGTTTTCTGACGATTGCCTTCGATCCTTCGTATACCGGAGAAAGTGATGGAGATCCCCGATATGTGGCTTCGCCCGAT
>ENA-ORKQ01000279-ORKQ01000279.1-human-gut-metagenome-genome-assembly--contig:-NODE-279-length-10716-cov-6.16265_pt1 | contig 10716 bp, 8 predicted proteins | sample MGYA00243060_ERZ508809 | MGnify/ENA primary metagenome ERZ508809 (study PRJEB26277, sample SAMN04329829) | human gut metagenome | biome: human-associated habitat | host: Homo sapiens | place: USA... | reverse complement strand
CCCGAAAGCTTGAAGTAGAACAGATCGGGTTAATCAACGTTGGTATAGTAAATAGAGGATGATAGAAAAGATTTCATCTAAAATGTTTATCTTTGCAACTCAATAACAAATAAGTACTTACACGCTATGAATATAGAAGAAAAACTTACCGCGTCCATTATCAGCGCTATCAACATGCTGTACGGACAGGAAGTACCAGCAATATTGGTACAGCTCCAGAAGACCATGATAGTGGTTGTATGACACCTCACATTGGTTGTTTTCCCTTTCTTGAAAATGTCTAAGAAAGGCCCTGAACAGACTGCACAGGAAATCGGTGCATATTTGTGCCAAAATGCTCCTGAGCTGATATCTGCTTATAATGCGGTAAAAGGATTCTTGAACCTGACTATTGCCTCGGATTGCTGGATTGAGCTGTTGAATTCCATTCAGGCTCAACCGGAATATGGCATCGAGAAAGCTACTGAAAACTCTCCGCTGGTGATGATTGAGTATTCTTCTCCGAATACGAACAAGCCTTTACACTTGGGACACGTCCGCAATAATCTGTTGGGTAATGCGTTGGCAAATGTAATGGCGGCAAATGGCAATAAGGTGGTGAAAACCAATATTGTGAACGATCGTGGAATCCATATCTGCAAGTCTATGCTGGCTTGGCTGAAATATGGTAATGGCGAAACTCCCGAATCGTCAGGCAAGAAAGGCGACCACCTGATTGGCGATTATTATGTGGCTTTTGACAAGCATTACAAAGCGGAAGTAAAAGAGCTGATGGCTCAATATCAGGCAGAAGGGATGAACGAGGAAGAAGCCAACGCAACAGCCGCGCCTGCGTCACCTTTGATGCCGGACGCCCCCGAAAGGCTGCGGATGTGGGAAGCGAACGACCCCGAAATCCGAGCGCTTTGGAAAAAGATGAATGATTGGGTGTATGCCGGTTTTGATGAGACCTATAAGATGATGGGGGTTGGTTTTGATAAGATTTACTATGAATCGAATACCTATCTGGAAGGAAAGGATAAAGTGATGGAAGGTCTTGAAAAGGGCTTCTTCTATCGCAAAGAAGACAATTCGGTATGGGCCGACCTTACTGCAGAAGGATTGGATCACAAGCTGCTGCTCCGTGGAGACGGAACTTCGGTGTATATGACTCAGGATATCGGTACTGCCAAACTTCGTTTTCAGGACTATCCTATCGATAAGATGATATATGTAGTGGGAAATGAGCAGAATTATCATTTTCAGGTATTGTCCATCTTGCTTGATAAGCTGGGCTTTGAATGGGGTAAAGGATTGGTTCACTTCTCATACGGTATGGTAGAATTGCCGGAAGGTAAGATGAAGAGCCGTGAAGGAACCGTGGTGGATGCCGATGATTTGATGGAAGCTATGATTGAGACTGCGAAAGAAACTTCAGCCGAGCTGGGTAAGCTGGATGGCTTGTCTAAAGAAGAAGCCGATGATATTGCCCGCATTTTAGGCTTGGGAGCTTTGAAGTATTTTATCCTGAAAGTGGATGCACGTAAGAACATGACGTTTAATCCGAAGGAATCCATTGATTTCAATGGCAATACAGGACCTTTCATCCAATATACTTATGCCCGTATCCGGTCGGTGTTGCGTAAAGCAGCCGAATCAGGTATCGCTATTCCCGAAGTGATTCCGGCAGGATTGCAACTGAGTACAAAAGAAGAAGGCTTGATTCAGATGTTGGCTGACTTTAAGACAGTTGTGAAGCAAGCAGGTACGGATTATAACCCATCTATTATTGCCAACTATACATACGATTTGGTGAAGGAGTATAATCAGTTCTATCATGATTTCAGCATTTTGCGTGAAGAAGACGAAGCACTTAAGATTTTCCGTCTGGCATTGAGCGCCAATGTGGGTAAGATTGTAAAGAGTGCGATGGGTCTGTTGGGTATTGAAGTGCCGGAGCGCATGTAAGCAGCTCGCACGCAGGGTGTAATCTCAAAGCAGATGGCAAAAAAACAAAAATACTATGTAGTATGGAAAGGAGTCAGTCCGGGGGTATATCATTCCTGGACTGATTGCCAGTTACAGATTAAGGGTTATGAAGGTGCACTCTACAAATCCTTTGACACCCGGGAAGAAGCAGAACAGGCATTTGCTTCCTCTGCGTTCCATTATGTGGGAAAGAATGCGGTGAAGAAAGAAGAAACTCCCCGGCAACTTCCCGAGAACTTTGATATGAATTGTTTGGCTGTCGATGCCGCTTGCAGCGGAAATCCCGGTCCTATGGAATATCGTGGGGTTTATCTTCTTACCGGACAGGAAATTTTTCATTTCGGTCCTGTATATGGAACCAACAATATCGGTGAGTTTCTTGCCATTGTGCATGCATTGGCATTGATGAAGCAAAAAAACATCAATATGCCTGTTTACTCAGATAGCCGGAATGCCCTGAGTTGGGTGAAACAGAAAAAATGCAAGACCAAGCTCGAACGTACGCCAAAGACCGAGGAACTATTTCAGATGATAGAGCGGGCCGAGAATTGGTTGAAAAATAATGCTTATACCACTCCCTTGTTGAAATGGGAGACCGACCGGTGGGGAGAGGTTCCCGCAGACTTCGGGCGGAAATAAAGATATCTATAATAATTTAAGGATATGAAGAAACGGATTGCTTATATCAGCCTGTATTTCTTTACGGTCTTACTGATATTTATTTTGCAGAAGCCATTATTTATGCTTTATAATGGCGCTATTGAAAAAGGATTCGGCTTTACTGATTTTCTGCACGTGATGATTCACGGGGCCGGTCTTGATGCGGCCATGACCGGTTATCTGACCGCATTTCCTTTCCTTCTTATATTAATTAGTATTTGGTTTCGGCGGTTTCCGTTGAAGAAAATCCTTTGGGGATATTATGCGTTTGTTGCCACTCTTGTCTCTGTTATATTTGTGGCAGACATGGGTCTTTATCCTTTCTGGGGCTTTAAACTGGATGCCTCTGTTTTCCTTTATATTGATTCTCCCAAAGAGGCTTTGGCAAGTGTTTCGATTGGTTTCATCCTGCTGCGGGTGCTGGCGATAGTATTGCTTATTGTGCTGAATACGTGGATATTGCTGAAAATAACTCCTTCGGTATTAACTGCTGCGCGGAAGAGGGTGGCAGCCACAGGAGCCATGTTGCTGATAGGCGGCGTATTGTTTATCATTATCCGTGGGGGAGTTACCGAGTCGACTTCCAACGTCGGTCAGGTGTATTTCAGCAGCGAGCAGTTTTTGAATCATTCGGCTGTCAATCCTGATTTCAGTTTGCTTTCTTCTATGGGGAAATCGCAGGACTTTGCTTCTGAATTTAATTTCTTCGAAGAAGAAAAACGCGCCGGGTTGTTTGACGGGCTTTATCCTTCGACAGATGGAGACAGTATCATTGAGGTGTTGAATACAAAGCGCCCCAATATTCTTATCATTTTGATGGAGAGTTATGGAGGTACTTTTATCGAACCTCTGGGCGGTATTCCCGATGTAGCTCCTCATTTCAACCGCTTGACAGAAGAGGGTGTTTTCTTTACCAACTGTTATGCCAACAGTTTTCGGACCGACCGCGGTACTGTCTGTACCTTCAGTGGATATCTGGGACTTCCGACGGCCTCGGTTATGAAAATCCCGGCAAAGAGCCGCACTTTGCCTTCCATTGCAGAGGAATTGGTGAAAGCAGGGTATAAGACCGATTTTCTTTATGGAGGAGATATCAACTTTACCAATATGAAGAGCTATTTGTTGAGTAAGGGCTATCAGCGTCTTACTGCCGACAAAGATTTCTCTTTAGCCGAACAGACCAGTAATGCATGGGGAGTAAATGATGATATTACATTTGAGTATCTGTACAATCAATTGAAAGATAGAAAAGAAACTCCGTGGCACACGGCTTTTCTTACTTTGAGCAGTCACGAACCGTTTGAAGTTCCTTATCATCGCTTGGACGAACAGATTCCCAATGCCTTTGCCTTTACAGATGATTGCCTGGGCAAATTTATAGAGAAATTGAAACAGACTCCGGTGTGGAAAGATTTACTGGTTATCTGTTTGCCCGATCATGGTTTTTATTATCCCCGTGAAGGGCTGAACACTTCCCCCCGGTTCTATCACATACCCATGCTGTGGCTTGGAGGAGCAGTGAAGCAACCGGTAAAAATAGACAAGATTATGAATCAGGCCGATTTAGCCGCTACTTTGTTGGGGCAACTGGGTTTGGATCATTCTTCTTTCAACTTCAGCCGTAATGTGTTGGGCAGTGATTACACCTACCCGTTTGCTTTTTATAGTTTCAATAATGGCTTTGCTTTCCGTGACAGTACGGGAGTGACAGTGGTTGATAATAATTCGGGAAATATATTGCTGGAGGAACCTGCCGGAACCAATACCCGTATAGACAAAGGCAAAGCAATTCTTCAAAGTGTATACGACGATTTGGGAAGACGATAAACGGTTTGTTATCCTTTCTCCTCCTTCTCCGGAGTGCCGGTACCCATGTGTAGGACATGAGGGCCCGGCAGCTTTTTTAATGTAATTGTTTGATTCCGAACGGTGTCTCCGTGATACCTGTTTTACGTGTATTACGACGGATATTGATATTCTTTTCTATCGATTCCTTTGTCTTGTAAGGGCGTTTATGATCCAGATGGAGTACGATGGCAGAATAGCGTATCTGTTTGGATTTGATTCCCAAGTTGAACATCCGCTCTCCGAACTCCCTGTCCTGTCCGCCATAATGCATTTCTTCGTTAAATCCATTGACGGTGAATATATCTTCTCTCCATCCGGAGGCGTTGCAACCGTTCCATGTGGCTTTGGTCGGGGTGATGGCGTTCATAAAACGCGTAAAAGTCTTATTCTTAATAAGCTTGGTACATTTGAAGTTGCATTTCATGTGCTGTTCTTTCAGCCAGGAGAGAGAGAAAGCATTCTCACTCTTTATATCGTTATAAGTAAGCTGTTTGCTGATATCCATCGGCAATTTGAAGTAGCCTCCCGATAGGAAATAACCCTTTTCGGCGTATGCGGCATGTGTGGCTATAAAGTCTTTGCGCGGAATGCAGTCCTGATCCGTGAATATCAGATAATCAGATTCGGAAGCCAGAATAGCACTGTTCAGGATTCGTGATTTCTGGAAGCCGTTATCTTCATGCCATACATGCTTGATAGGCAGTTTGTCTTTAAAACTTTCTATCAGTCGGCGGGTGTCTTCTTTGGAACCATCGTCGGCAATGACAATTTCATCCGCAGGATGTGTTTGAAAAAGATAGCCCCAGAGGACTTTTTCAAGCCATGCCGGGTTGTTGTAAGTAGAGATAATTACTCCGATACTGTAGGCAGAAGTTTGCTTCATGATTTATTGTTATGATATAATGTGGACAAAGATAGATTATTTCTTTGAAAAGAATAAAGGGTTCTACTTATTTTTACTACTTTTGTTGCCTGTAAGCCAATATGGGAGAACTAATAAACTAGAAAAAGATATAATGAAAACTATTTCTTTTAATAAGGTATGGCTGACCGGTAATGAAAAAAATTATATAACTCAGGCATTATCAGAAGGAAAAACATGTGGCAATGGTAACTTTACTCATAAATGTCAGTCTTTCTTTGAGGAAAAGCTTGGAAGTTGTAAATGTTTACTGACCACCTCTTGTACTGATGCACTTGAAATGTGTGCTATGCTGGCCGGCATTCAGCCCGGTGATGAAGTTATTGTGCCCTCTTATACTTTCGTTTCTACAGCCCTTGCCTTTGTGAGACAGGGAGCCAGGATTGTTTTTGCCGATAGCCGTATGGATAACCCCTGTATTGACGAGCAGAAGCTGGAAGCCCTGGTAACTCCTCGTACCCGTGCCATTGTTCCTGTACATTATGCCGGAATAGCTTGCGATATGGATGTTATTCTGGCAGTGGCCGAACGCCATAATTTGCTGGTGATAGAAGATGCGGCGCAGGCAATAGATAGTTTCTATAAAGGGCGTCCGTTAGGCAGTATAGGTCATTTGGCCGCTTTCTCATTCCATGAAACAAAGAATATCCAGTGCGGCGAAGGTGGCTTATTGGCCATTAATGATCCCCGCTTTGTGAAGCGTTCCGAAATCCTTTGGGAGAAAGGAACGAACCGTGCCGAATTTTTCCGGGGTGAGATTAATAAATACGGCTGGGTGGATACAGGCTCTTCTTTTCTTCCGCCCGAGTATGTGGCTGCTTTCTTGTGGGCACAGCTGGAAGCATTGGACTCCATCCAGCAGAAGCGGAAAGAGATTTGGAATATGTATTATCAGAACCTGCAAGGCATTTCGAGCCTGTCGTTGCCTGTGTTGCCCGATTATGCAACAAATAATGCCCATGCCTTTTATGCTGTGTGTGCCACTTCCGAAGAAAGAACGGCATTAATCCGTTATCTGAAATCTCATGGTGTCTATTCTGTATTCCATTATTTGAGTCTGCACAAAAGTGATTTTGTGAAGAATCAAAAGTGGGAGGTAGAAGAGTTGCCACAGGCAGATAAATACACAGACTGCCTGGTGCGTTTTCCGTTGTTTTATGCTTTGGAGCCCGATGAAGTGAAGTATATCTGTGAACAAATCAAGTCTTTTTATACATCAGAGAGAGATGAAGCTTCATTTGGTGAACGATGAGAAGATTATCAATCGTACGATTGATGCCTTCGAAGAAGTGTTTCCGGGAGAGAATCTGTTTGTTGTGACCAATCGCACTTCTTCCTTTAAATGGGTAAGAAAGGAAACCAATGTACTTTCGCGGACAGAATTTTTTGCCCGCAAGGATGAGTTTTCGTTCTCTGAGGTCTATATTCATCTGCTCAATAAGCGTAAGATGGATGTTCTTAATAAACTGGATTTGCAGGGAGCGGTTGTCTATTGGATTGTATGGGGGATGGATTTGTATAATAAGCTGTTGGTCCCCAAAGGTTTCCGTATGATTGATCCCACTACTTCCTATTATAAAAGAAAAAATCGGCAGAATATGTTGTGGCGTCCGTTTGACAGATGGAAACAGCAATGGAATGCCCGAAAGACAATACGCTTCATCAAGCAGAAAGTGGATTATATTGTTACTGATACGACAGAAAACGATTATCAGTATTTAATGCGCTATTATCCGGAATTGCAATCAAAGCCTTGGAAAGATTTCTTTTACTATCCTTTGGACATTATTTTGGGTAAAGAGCTGATGAATAGCGAAGTCTGCGGCAACAGCATCATGATTGGCAACTCCGCTTCCGGCACTAACAACCATGAGTATGTGATGCGTATTCTGTCTAAGCTGGATATCGGTTCGCGACAAGTGATTGTTCCGTTGAGTTATTCGGGTAAGAAAGGATATGTGGACCATGTTCTTCAATCAGGCAGATTGCTTTTGGGTGAGAATTTTTCGCCGTTATTGGATTTTATGCCGTTGGACGAGTATAATCGTCTTCAGTCGGATGTCAGTGTTGCCTTGTTCGGCAATTGGCGGCAGGAAGCTATCGGAAATATTATTGTAGCACTCTATTTGGGAGCAAAAGTATTCCTTTCGCATGTAAATCCGGTTTATGAATGGGCACAGTCTCACGGGCTGACTGTTTATGAATTGGAGAAACTGTCACAAAAAGAGCTGGATACACCCTTAGACCGTGAAACGAAGTTGAAAAACAGGCAGATACTTTTGTCGCTTTATACCAAAGAGAGAATGTACCGTCTGATAAAGGACTTATCCGTCTGATTGTTATTCTATCTTATTTTCTAGGCAGACTATTGAGAAGTCTCTGTATTTTTACTTAATTTTGTACCCATCTCAACTTGGAACTTGATTTAGAGCATGAAAGATAAATTGCTAAGCAAGCAAGGATGGGTGATATTATTGATATGTATCATCTCCTTTTTTATTAATAATCGGGTTGTTGTGCCGGATATCATGGAAGCACGCAACATGGTAACCGCCCGTGAAATGGTACATGACGGCAATTGGCTGGTACCGACCATGAACGGAGATTTGCGTTTAGAGAAACCACCTTTACCGACGTGGCTGACTGCAGTGGCGGAGATGATTTCGCCCGACAATCTGGCTCTTCAGCGTGCGATGGCAGGTTTTGCAGCCATCTTGCTGGTTGCCTTCTTCTATCTCACGGCTGTGCAAGTGATGCGTAATAAGCGTTATGCCTTTATTTCCACCATTTTGCTTTGCACCTGTTACAATATTATTCTGATGGGGCGTACGGCCTCGTGGGACATTTATTGCCATGCATTTATGATGGGGGCGATTTATTTCCTTATCAAGGCATTTGTGACCAAAGCCTGTTCTTGGAAAGACTTTACTTGGGCAGGCGTATTTATGGGGCTGTCGTTTATGAGTAAAGGTCCTGTCTCCTTCTATGCCTTGTTGTTGCCGTTCCTCATTTCTTATTGTTATATCTACCGGCCGTCGATGAAAGGGAAGTGGAAAGCTCTTGCGGTGATGATTGCCGTTTGTCTGATTGTTGGTTGCTGGTGGTATGCGTTTATCTATCTGTTTCATGGCGATGCCATGTCATACGTGGCAGATAAGGAGTCGGCAGCATGGATTAACCGGAATGTCCGTCCGTGGTATTACTATTGGAGCTTTTTCCTCGAAACCGGAGTATGGGCAATATTATTGCTTTCCTCCCTGTTTCTCCCGTTATGGTCTAAAGAAGACAGAAAAAGGAAAGAATATCTTTTCCCTTTGCTATGGATGCTCTCCACCGTTGTCCTGCTGTCGTTGTTGCCGGAAAAGAAAAACAGGTATTTGTTACCGGTATTAATGTCGGCTGCTTATACAATGGGGTATCTGATTATAGTCTGGGCAGACCGGTTGCGCTCTCCGCAAGCAGCGAAAGCCGATAAAGCGGTGTATCGGGTCAATGCATGGCTGGTGGCAGTGGTGGTGGCTGTTTTGCCGATAGCCGGATATTGGTTTGTCTATCGTCCCGGCTATGTCTCCTTGCCGACGCTGGCTGTACTTTCGGTTCTGATTTGGGGGATAGCTGCCTGCCTTATCCGGTCGGCAGTAAGATTACAGCCGATTAAACTGGTTGGCGGAGTGCTGATTCTGTTCTTGTCGGCAGAATGCTTTATGCTTCCTTTATTGGGAAATGTCATTAACAACCCGGAGATGAAGAGTGTCTCCCGGACGCGGGATTTGGAAGAACTGAAAGATGTTCCTTTCTATTATAATCAAAAGGATGAATTAAGAATAGAGCTCGTTTATGCCGCCGGACGGAAGATCCGTCCGTTGGATATGGCACATGCGGATTCTGTAAAATCGGTTCTGCCTTGTGCCATACTCACTCACGGCAGAGCGGAAGAAGAATTGCCGGTAAAACTTTTGAGAAGTATTGATACAATATATATTGGACAATATGATGATAATCGCTGGGCAAAAAGCAGTAGCCGCTACAACGATAAGTTTGTTTATCATATAACTTTATTGAAGAAAAAATGAACAAGACAGCAAATTATTCATTGACTATTGTTATTCCTGTTTATAATGAGGAAGACAATATAAAACGTTTGCAGGAAGTAGTTGGTGCTTATCTGCCGGCATGTCCCGTGCCTGCATGTGCACTTTTTGTGAATGACGGCTCTAAGGACAGAAGCTTGGAACTTATTCAGGAAGCGTGCAAGGACACTCCGCATTTTTATTATATCAGTCTGAAACAAAACAGAGGCTTGTCTGCCGCCATGAAAGCAGGTATCGATACGGCCGAATCAAAGTATGTCGGTTATATGGATGCCGATATGCAGACCGATGTGCGTGATTTTGACCTGTTATTGAAGTATGCTCCTGAGTATCCCTTGGTGATGGGGATTCGTGCCCGGCGCAAGGATTCTGCGTTCAAGCGGATGCAGTCCAAGATAGCCAACTCCTTCCGCCGTATGATGACGCATGACGGAGCGACCGACACGGGCTGTCCGCTGAAAATCCTTCATACCGACTATGCAAAGCGTGTTCCGTTCTTTACCGGCATGCACCGTTTCCTTCCGGCATTGATACAGTTGCAGGACGGAGGCAAGTTTTATGAGATACCGGTGAGGCATTATCCGCGTCAGGCAGGCGTGTCGAAGTATCATCTGTGGAATCGACTGGTTTCGCCGTTCAAGGACTGTTTTGCTTTCCGCTGGATGGCACATCGATATATCAACTACCAAGTGGGAGAGAATAACCTATGAGTATACTGATTTTCTGTATCGGCTTATTGGCTCAGGCTTGTTTTTCCGCCCGTATCCTGATACAATGGTTTCTTTCGGAAAAGAAACATGAGGTCATTTCGCCGACACTGTTTTGGGTGTTCAGTTTGATAGGCTCCTATTTGATGTTTTATTATGGCTGGTTGCGCAATGATTTTTCTATCATTGTGGGGCAGTTCATTTCGTTTTATATCTATATCGGCAATTTGCGTCTGAAAGGCGTGTGGCGGCGTATTCCCGTCCTGTTCAGGATACTGTTGGCAGTCACTCCTTTATTGGCAGCTATCGGTACATTGCAGGACAGCAGCCATTTTGTTGAGAACTTTTTGAAGAATGAAGATATACCTGTGTGGCTGATTGTATTCGGCACTGCGGGACAGTTTATTTTTACTTTCCGTTTCATCTATCAGTGGATTTATTCCAGCCGTAACCAGGTATCGGCGCTTCCGCCTACCTTTTGGGTAATCAGCCTCGTCGGGTCGTGCATCATAGAGAGTAT
>ENA-ORKQ01000278-ORKQ01000278.1-human-gut-metagenome-genome-assembly--contig:-NODE-278-length-10721-cov-5.36218_pt1 | contig 10721 bp, 10 predicted proteins | sample MGYA00243060_ERZ508809 | MGnify/ENA primary metagenome ERZ508809 (study PRJEB26277, sample SAMN04329829) | human gut metagenome | biome: human-associated habitat | host: Homo sapiens | place: USA... | reverse complement strand
GTCAGCCGCCCGACATACAATGTCCGGGTTTGGCGGCTCTCGATAATGATCGGTTCTCTTGGCACTTCTATAGGATTAGGCATCGTAGATATTTGGTGACTTTCGATATGGAAAAAATCACGAAGTATCGGGCGGAAGCCATCTGAAAGGATTAAATACCTGTCGGCAACGTGCAGCATCTTTTTATGGTGCTCGGTGGTTGCCTTGTGGAGGTTGCGCATACGCCGTGGCAAACGCAGTTTCCGTATGATATTCATTGGATTGGCCCAGGATAGATTTTTCGTCACACTCTCAAGCCCGGTTTCGAGGCAATCGGGTGTGTTATGCTCGCACACTATTATTTTTATGCCCTGCGGCTAATGTTCCAGCAAAAAATCTTCGGGAACGTATGAGTCTTGATAGATAATAAAGTTTGGACTGAAATCATGAACCAAAGCATCTACTTCCTTCTTTAGCTCGTCGCCTTTCAAGTCGGAAGTTTGGTAATAAAACAGGTCGCCGTCGAGTAGCTGCGAGGAGTTATCTTGTCGGGATGTGGAAAAAACTGCGACCCTGTAGCCGAACCGTCCGATAAATTCCCCAGCAAGCATCCGTGTCACCGACTCGATGCCTCCAAACCCGGGGTATCGTTGCAAAACAAATAATATATTCATTTCTGTGTTACCAGTCACACCGCAAATGATTTCCCATATTCGTGGTAAGTACCTGCCCCGTTATGCAGCGAGAAGTGTCCGACGCAAGGAATACCGCAACTTCGGCTACCTCCTCAGGCAGGTATGCCCTTCTACTGCAATTGTTTTCGCAATATAGGTTATCCCTTTTATATCCAGTCATGTCGCTTGCTGTCACTCCAGGAGCCAGGGCATTGACTCGGATTCCTTTTGTAACCCACCGGCGAGCCATTCCTTGTGTCAGACTCACAATCGCAGCCTTTGTCAGCCCGTATGGCAATTCGTCGGGAAATAACCCTTTCTCTGAGGCCATGAATATGATTGAAGCATTGGACTTTTCAATCTGATTTTCATACTGCCGCAGAAATTCCTGAGCGAGAAAGTACGGTCCAGTCAAGTTAGTCATAATTTGGCTGGAAAACCCTTCTACTGTCACATTCATCATATTACCCTCATGAAGGCTTATCCCTGCATTGTTGACAAGGATGTCTATTTGCCCACCGAGTTCCTTCCTTGCAATGGAAATATAGCCCTTAAACGTTTTAAGACCTCCTCGCACTCGGCAGTAAATCGTTTGGTTATGTAATATCCCAGGCTGCGTGTACTGCCTGTTACGATTTCTCGCTTTCCTGCTAGTTTTCGAGAGGGGGCTGTAATTGATATATTTGCTACGGTGGTTTTTAACGGTTTGAAATACCACAGAATACGTTTAATCAGTGACATGTTATTTTTTGATTATTTTCTTAACTTGTGTAAGGATATCATTCCCTACCAGCTCTTTTACTGTTATTTTAATTTGCTCTTTGATTTGCTGTCCCTTAGGGGGTGGCACGATGTTCCTAAACCTATCGAGTGCCACGCTCTCGTCGGCACTGTTTGTAAAGACTTCCAGCATAATTGGCTTGTCAGATGTGGTTACAATCCATTTGGGATATACCTCCATGAAGTCTTCTTTGCTCGAAGCCGACAAATACTCAAAACCCAAGTTCTCGACAAAATCTTTCACCAGTTTCCTTGATTGCTTTCCGAAGTGTCCACCGGCAGCCATGTAAAGGTTAGCTTCCTCCCCCCAATAAGATGCGGGGTGGACATAATTGCGAAACTCTGTCCCACACCCGTTGTTTATGAGGAGAATTCTCATGTTGTTGTCCATATGGCGGTTCCCCAACACATTCAGGTCGTAGAAGAAAGCCAAATCGCCGGTTACTATAAATGTGGTTTTGTCAGGACAGGCAATAGCTGCACCTAATGCCGTTGACAAGGGACCATCAATACCAAAACCACCCACGTTGCACGAAGTAGTTATAGAACTGTGTATGTCAAAGAAGTTCCACGCCCTCAAGCTATTGAGAATACTGAAATACAGTAGGCTACCTTCTGGCATTTTGTCATGGAGAGTATTGGCTATCCAAATGTTTGAGAACGGTATTTCAGGTATCCGGGAAAACATGGTTTTATATTCAAGGCTACATTCATTATATAATGTGTTTACACTGCTGCCTTTGGCAATGCCTTCCATGAACTACTCTACCGACATTTCGAACACATACTCAAGATTTCTGAAACGGTCGCGCATCTCCCCGTCTTCGCTAATGCGCCAAGTGCGGGGACTCTTCAACTTTGAATAGGAATACACATCAGCGCTCACTTCGCCGATATGGATTATGAGATCTACATCGAATATGGATGAATTGTAATGGAATTGGCACCCAAGCAATGCCGAGTTGAAGGAATATTTGCCATTATAATTGCTCGTATGGTCAGCAAATACCACGGCGTTGTACTCACTGCAAAATTTATCAATAAGATCGGTCTCTTTTTGAGAAAAATGACGGTGCGAACCAATGACTATGGCTATCTTCCCATTCGGAATCGAGGGTATGCTTGCAACCGAAGTAATACGCTTGATGACCCTGCACGGAGGCAATTCCTCGCAAGCAAAATTACCACTGTGCATCGTTTCAAGATTTATATGGACTGGTCCGCCACCATGCCTGAAAAGTTCTGAAACGGCTTTGTTAATTTCCACATTGTTGTGCCATTCATCATCCGGACATTTTGTTTCTTTGATATTGGCACTGTAACGAACAATGTCGTTGGGAGTAACGCTTCTGTCTATCACCTGCGGATGAAGGTGCCCAATTAGATACTCTCCATGCGAGCCGGTTATGGCCAGTACGGGCAGTTTCCGATAGTATGCTTCGGTCAGTCCAGGCATATAATCCCTCGAAGCTGTGGCACCTGTGCACGATATCACCACAGCTTCACCCGACTCTTGCGACAATCCGCAGGCTATATAAGCTGCCGACCGCTCATCTACCGAGGAATACATTTCGAAACACGTGTCGCTTTGAGCACTGGCCACGAATTCCATGGTTGTCTTTCCCGGAGAAACCACAATTTTCTTTATCCCATAAGCTTTTAAAACCGACAATACCATTTGGGTGCTGCGGTCTGTCGTGTAATGCGTATTCATATATAATTATCTCATTTTCTCCCTCCTTCAAAGAGGAGAGCAGTTACATTATTCCTTTTGACTATCAAATGAAAGCAATAGCATGTGGCCACAGTAAGAATTATGGTAGCGAAATAGAATGTTATGGTAAGCAAGTCGCCCACATTCTGTTTCCCTACCATGAAAAGCAAAACAGATGATATATGACCGTTTATCAGGCTGTGCATAGCAAATATCACAAAACTTGAAGCTCCCAATCTCTTTAATGTTTCGCTGACTCGAACGTTACGCTCTGCCATGAGGTAAGCCAGTCTAAAGTAAAATGCCATTGATGTAAGAATCCATGTTATGTTGAGGATATCCCCCCAAATTCCATCGATGACATTCCCCATTACCAACAACCTGCATACGAAGAAAACAGCAGCAAGAACCACCACAATGTTCATGGGTATTTTCCCGAACGAGGTAGGCTTCTTGATCGACAGGTAACTGCCCAGACTGAACCACAACAAGGCTGTGCCTGAGAGTCCTGGGCACAAAGACTCATTGTCAATGAAAGATAGCCAAACCAACATTACGACTATGAACCAAATTCCGATTCGCTTTATTATCCAGTAAATGAAAGGGCTGAAAAGCATCACAACGAACAAGTCACGCAAAAACCACAATGGCCCGTCCCAAGGTCCTGCCCAGCTTCCCCATTCCATCCTCTGACTCCAAAATCCCAATAATTTTTCAGTCAACGTGGCATCAATAAAGCGACTTGGATAGGATAACGCTCCCAAGATGTTCCAAATGAAAAATGGCAATAACAGTATCTTGCATTTTCTCAGCATCTTGGCCTTATACTGCGCCCACGTAAACCCGTCATCCTGACGCAAGAAAAACAGATAGCCGCTTATAACAAAAAACATGGGCACCGCACAATCGGTCAGTACTATCGAACAAATATTTATAATCCACTCAACAAATACCCCCATTTGCTTGGTAATGCGTTGATATTTAACGAGTTAAAGAAGTAACAATGGATTGCTACCACCATAATAGCCATCGGAAGTCGCAGGTTGTCAATGGCTTTTGATATCGAGTTCTTGTCTAGCATAATACAATTTTATTCTTTTCTCTTCAAGACCTTGTCGCCGACTGGGAATAAGTCTTTCTGGGCTGTAAAGTATGGGAAATATTTTTTGAATATCCATATAGTAACCGGTGCCAATGCCATGGTCACTAAAAACATAACCCATACGCTGTTGGAATACTGTTTTACCACACCAAAGAAGAAACTTTGTGTTCCAAGAATAATTAGTGAATATCGGCCACAATAGGACACAAATAGTAGCTTATTAACAGCCACTGCAAGAAGCCATATTACCATTATTCCGCTCAACGATGCAATGTATATAAGAGGCAGATTAGGGAGCTGCAATTCTTTGAAGCTCACTTCGGGCTGAGCCGTTAATAAGCATATCGCCAAAAATAATACTACTCCAACAATGGTTTTCCATATCGGGAATTTCATCGATAGGATGTTGTGGTTACGAAGGAACTCAGCCACATAGAAATATGGCAAAGCCATAAATGCCATCGGTATGTTCAACAGCCATATCCATTGATTCAATGTATTGTTTTCCAAATGCTTGTTCCCAGCTTCTGTTCCCATATATGCGAGTAATGCGACTGCCAGCGTAACCATCAATTTCACCACTTCTGGCCATGAATGCGAAATTCGATGAAATGCGTAATACAACAGATAGGTTAGGAACAACGCTCTTAAAAACCACAGCGTGCCATTCATAGGCTCTATAACAAGGCGTAACGGAATATATATGCCTTGAGTGTTTTGTGGAATCGTTTCGGGCCAAATCACAAACAGCAATGCGTATGGGAAAATTGCAAAAAACACATACGGGACAATCAGCTTATTTACCTTACGAACAACGAAATCGCTGAAACTCATATATTCTTTGAAAAAAAATCCTGATAAGGAAAAATACAGCGGCATCCTTATGTTTATGAGTGCCATGTTTATTTCAAATCCTAAAGGCAAATAGTGTGGAATACATACTCCACAGTGGGTTGCTACCACCAGTGTGATACATATCCCTTTCATTAAATCGACATACTCAAGTCTTTTCTTTGAATTTGCGATATTTTGGCATACTTTTTGCCCCCCCACATTAGGGTATAATCTGCTATTCTTCTGCGAATTTTCCATGTGAAATAATTTATTTTCATCATCCTAAATTGTCAAAGAGTGCCTTCCACATCCCTGCAATCTTTTCCTGCGAAAAACGTTGCGATGATGCAATAGCCTGCCTTGCCATACGTTGCCGTGTGACATCATCCTGCATCAAGTTTAACACACAGCGCACATATCCATCAACATCGCCTTCGGCTATTATCTCGCCATCCACGCCATCGGTGATTATGTCCCGCAACGAGGCGTAGGTGTCGAAAGCTATTGGCACCACGCCCATCTGCTGCGCCTCAGTGAGCGTCAATCCCCACGCTTCGCTCCGCGAAGTCATCATGAATATCGATGCCTCACGGTAATACGGGATGGGATTCTGCCGTCCTTCAAATGTTACATTGGGGATTTTCTCGTTCTTGATCATTTGCCGATACTTTGGCAGGTCAGTACCGGTACCCACTATTTTCAACCGCCATCCATTGGCATCTGTTTCTTTCTTTACTTTCGCCCATATCTTCAGAGCCAATGACAGCCGCTTGTGCACCTCTTCTATCCGCGACACTATGAGTACAACCGGCTGCTTCTCCTTAATCTTATCGACAGGCAGGAATTCATTAAACGACAAGCTGTTTGGGATAATTGAGAAATTGTTATCACCGTTGAACCGGCCAAACCGCTGGTATGCCTCAATGAACCCCCGGCTCAGCAGCACCACGCGGTGCGCTTGAAAGTAAGCCTCACGGTAGGTACTGTGCAATGTTTCCACATATTTGTGTTTGGCGTATGGATAAAACACCAAGTCAAATATCCACCGACACCTCCTGCGCAATGACATCTTTGCATACCACTTGCTCCAATGTTGCTTTAACGACATATACAGCACCTCGGCCCCCGGCTCATAGTGATGGGCAAGTATAACCCTGCATAGCCTGCCATCCACACCCCCACGCAACAACCCACCATTGATTAAAATACCTTGGTCGATAATGTAGTCAATCCCGTTCTCAACCACAATCCTATGCAGAGTTTCTACATCTGCTTGTCGATTGCGCCCGGCCTGCCACCGAAACTCCGCCACAAAACAGCTTTCCTTTTCAACCACCTCCTCAGCCTCATATAGGGAGTAACAACGGCAGCCATACAACCGACTCAAAGCCGAAGCCACCGAAACGGTAGTCCGCTCAGTCCCACCCCTCGTGGCATAAACTTTCCCATGCGTATAGAACAGAATATTCATATTCTCAAGGCTCTTTTAACTTTGTTCATTATTTGAGTTCTCTGATTTTTAGAGAATCCCAAAAATAATATAACAAATCCTGATGTAATCACACTGACAAAACATACCAATAACAATTGCACCCAACTTTCATATTCATATATTACATGAACAATATATGGTACAACAAAGCAAATTGTCGCTATTACTAACCCTAAGACAATAACCTCTTTAATGTATGCCATTACAGGGAAACCAGAATATCGACGTAACAACATAAGACGTATGGGAATTGCAACCGTCCAAAGAATGATATTTGCACCCAAAGCGATTTCAGGCGGATAACCAAAGCGCAAAAGAAAATATGTAATTGGCAGTATCAATAATAATATCACTCCAACTACTATATTAAGGAGCTTTATATTCCCTATTGCATGCAATGCCCTTACAGTAGGTTCTCCCAATGTTTTTACCCAAGATTGCACAAGGATTATACGTAGAAACAATGGAGCATACGAAGGATATTCGCCTAACCATATTTTAAGTAGGAACTCTATTTCAACGAAAACAGGTATTCCTATAATCAATAACAGGTAAGAAGACATCTTGGCACTATTAATGACAAGCGAAAACATTTCATCAAGATGTTTTTGCGCGTATGACTTCACAATTTGAGGTGACGCTGCAATTATGATATTTGCAGCAAATGTATTGATGATATTATTGACAGTGTTGGCTATACCGTATGCGGCATTTACAATAGTTCCGCAGAATAAATTTATTATAATATTTACGCCTTGTATTTGGCCTAATACAGCTACACTTCCAACTATATCCCACGCTGAAAACGAAAACATTTTCTTAAACACGCTTTTGTCGAAACTCCAAGAAAACCTGCATTCGACAAAATGTTTTCTGCAATACCAATTATATATGACGGCTGAAGAGGTGCTGACCAACAAAATGAGGAAAGCATAGAATATGAGCTTGTCAAATGGCGCAAATGTCAACAAGAAGACGATGGCAAGTTTCATCACAGCATCATATATGCTCATATAAGCATACATATTGAATTTTTCATGTGCCACCAATGCTGCCATAAACGGCACTTGAATGATGCTGACCATGCAGGCAATGATGGAAAATAGATATACCCAAATTGCCGCATTTAATCGTCCGGGTGCAAAATTCATTTTATTAAACAGAAACCATAAGCCTATAGTTTCGGCAAGGAACAGTATTATCATTGCCAAAAAGGTGTATATAACAATAGCTGTCGAAAATAGTTTCTTCAGTTGTACAATATCGCCACGTCCCAATTCAAATGTCAAGAAACGCTGTGTACCAGCATTCAACGATCCATTGATGAAAGTAAACATCGTTACGATGCCGCCTACTACACTGTATAAGCCATAATCCGATATTCCTAATTCCGCAAGAACCACACGGGACGTGTACAGTCCTATGACCATTGTCAATAGTATCCTGACATACAGCAGCAGTGTATTTTTAGCTATGCGCTTATTGGTTGATTCACTCGGCATGGTTGCAGTATTTTTCAAATATATCTTGTGGCACACGTTTTAATAGAGCTTGCTGTTGTACCTATCAAGTATGCCACAGCAAACGACAAGCACATGCCCACAGCTAAAGCCGCCATAGGAGGCATGGCAAAATGTTCTGAAATCACTGTAAATATATATTGATGGCACAAATATATTTCAAGTGAATATTTTCCTATTCGATTAATAATGAATAATATATGAGATTTATTCATAAGAAAGGCAATAAGAGCGAATAACGGAATCAGTAGTAACACATTAAACATATCCAATATGAAACGTCCGTTATCGGGAATAACCGACCTGTCCGGTAGCAATATCGCCAACTTTGTGAAGAAATCATGACTCGTTGGGTCACTATTGGCTAATATTGTATAGTGGAACACGCCCACATTGGCCAATGTGGCCAATACTCCCAATAAAACCACTTTGTAGATTCCAAATCTCAACGGCCTAATAGCTATGAACATTCCAAATACGAACACAGGAAACCGTTTCACAACCCAACGCCCATATTTTATCAAATATGGAGCATCGGCTTCATATTGCCAAAAACAAATTGTTATATATGTGGCAATAATTATTGCTAAAAATGCAATCCCCCCCCGTTTGTCTATTATTTTGTAAATAACAGGGGCAAGCAGGTAGTAAATAACTATGGCATATATGTACCAATGTGACAGAGAAAACAAGTCCAAAAAGAAGTCTTGCATAGGAGGCATCGTGGGAATATAACTCAATGCAATCTTGCATAAACCGAACAGAATACAAGCTGGTATAAGCCTGATTACCCTATTTTTGTAATACTGTCCTAACGAGTTTTTCGCAAGCGAATGCGCAATACCAAAGCCTGATATGAACAAAAACACCTCTACACCTATGTATCCTAACATTCGCACCCATTCAAAGAAAATACCGTTGGTAATCCAATTTTGATGGTATAGCATAATGGAAACCATTGATATTCCCATTGCCGATATGCGATATTTCGATATTAATGTGTTAAAGGGGTATTTTTCATTCATTGCTAGTCATCTATTGTATTTGCATTTTCCAAAACAAATTAATGCATCCTTTGGGGACATGTTAGAATTGTGCGTTGAAGCCTTCTGACAGCACAAAATATGTTTTTAGATTCAGACTATCCATGGACTTCATAAAGAGGAAACTCTTCTATATTTCGTAATCCCCTTTCACTCAAATTCTATACAATGAACTTCCTGCAGCAAGGGGTTGAATATGGCATACTGTTGTTTAATACCTTATGATTTTTTGTTCCTGCAAATAAGTTTTTCATTTTTGAAAAAGCGGTACTGTGAAGTCCTTTTTTAAAATACTTAACAATATCATTTATGTAATTGCAAATGTACTTCAATTCAGTCTTCGTATCAACGGAGATGTCAGCTTTATCACATAAACTTAAGAATGAGGCAAGACTTTGCCGTAACGTACTCCTATATGAAGTTTCTTTAGCTTGCTCAATGGCAAATAATTTAGTTAGATCATCATATTTTATATTCATACTTCTTACGCAATAAATTATTTATAAACAAATTGCTCTGTTCAATGTATTCAATCGATGCAAATCTGTACCAGTATAGTCGTACATTCTTAACTTTTGGAGCATTAAAGCCTTTTTCTTAACTTCTTTACCATACAAACATAGAAGCGAAAATTGATTAAGCTGAAACTGAACATTTATAGATTTCAACTGTTGGTAATCACTCTCGTTCATATACAGATAACGTTCCGGATGAGCTAATATAGGATAATAACCTTTTGCTTTGATACGGAGCAGGATATTCTGCAAGTCCATCGGGGGATTGAAGTAACTTGTTTCCACCAACAGGTGTTTGCCAGCTTTACCAATAGGCAGTAGGTCGTTCTTATTCAATCGCTCTTCAAATAGGTTGTCCAGCATATTCTCAGAAGCAAGATTCAATGCTATATTACCTTGGTATGCGCTTTGTAATTCAACGAAACGTGCCCTCAAATGTTGGGTCGTATTTGGCATATCCTCCATAATGTGCGGAGTGAGCCATACTTCCTTTACTCCCAGTCGTTCGTATTCCCCTAAAATTTGCAGAGCTTCATCCATCGTCTGTACGCCGTCATCCACATCGGGGAGGATATGGCAATGCCAGTCGGTGAAGCCACGGAAAAATCCACTTTCTTTCAAAGTCTGTTTTTTACGGAACGGCCACATGATTACTTGGAGCTACTGCCGTAATAAGAACCGCTTCCATAACCGTATCGGTAGCCATACCGATAACCGTATCTTCCGCCGGCTCCTTCTGTCCCATTGAGGATTACAGACATATTCTTGTATTTCTTCTCTCGATAGATGTTTTCCAACTCCGGAAGCATGCTGCGTTCCAGCAAGCCTGCACGTACCACAAAAACGGTACGGTCGGCCAGTTTCTCTATGATTTGCGTATCGGCCACCAATTCAACTGGCGGGCAGTCTATCAATACAACATCATATTGCTGCTTTAAGGTATGGATTGCTTTCTGTAGACGGTCATCGAACAACAGTTCGGTCGGGTTGGGGGGGATAGTGCCGACAGGGATGAAACTGAATGAAGGGGGCTGCTCGTCCGTAACAATAATATCCGAAAGTTTGTCG
>ENA-ORKQ01000264-ORKQ01000264.1-human-gut-metagenome-genome-assembly--contig:-NODE-264-length-10945-cov-6.54077_pt1 | contig 10945 bp, 6 predicted proteins | sample MGYA00243060_ERZ508809 | MGnify/ENA primary metagenome ERZ508809 (study PRJEB26277, sample SAMN04329829) | human gut metagenome | biome: human-associated habitat | host: Homo sapiens | place: USA... | reverse complement strand
TGAAACCGTTCAGGGAGTGCGTACCGCGAACACGGAGTTCAGGGTCTTGTCCTGCACGTGCCGTATTCACTACCTGTACACCGGCAACCTTACCCTGTATGGATGCCAGTGGATTGGTAGAAGGCTTAGAGGCAATCTCATCCGCTTTCACAGTAACGATAGAACCGGTCAAGTCGCGTTTCTTGGCACTACCATAACCAACTACAACCACCTCATCAATGAGCTGGCTGTCCTCTTCCATCTTCACATTGATAGTTGAACGCCCATTTACGGCAATCTCCTGCTCACGCATACCTATATAACTAAAAATCAAGGTAGCATTAGATGCCACATCAACAATCTGATATTTACCATTTATATCAGTAATACTACCTTTACTCTCCTGCCCTTTTACACGAACAGAAGCGCCGATAACAGTTTCGCCTGTCTTGTCCGTAACGACACCCGAAATCGTAATTTTGTTCTGTGCCATCGAAGTAATGGCAAACAATAACATCACACATGTAATTAGTAGATTTTTCTTCATTTTGTATTGATTTAAAATTCTTTTGCAAACATACCGGAGAAGTTGATATATGTCAAAAAACAAGCTACCACAAGAGTACCACAGTTCACCGGAGGGGTACATCATTGCTACTACTGCATAACATAAACAACAGATTATAAGGAATATAAAAGTATAATAAATATTTAGGTACTATTCATATAATAGAGCAAGAAGATAGAAAAGCAAAGGGGGCTTTTATCCTATTCTGAAGTTTTTTATCCCATATTCAAGAACGTCATACCTTTCACTGCCTCAAAGCCGACCATAAGATTTCCATAACCGATTGCCATTATACGATAGATTATATATCAAGTAAAAACTGCAAAACGTTTGCAGTGAAGATGTAGACAATATGCAGCAACAATGCCATCTCAACGCAGTGGCTTGAATGCTGCATATTGCCGTCTTGAGAATCAGTTAGAGTAACTTGAACGCTGCTTTCTTTACGTCCTGGCTATTTCTGCCAATCATCACCTCAAAATCACCGGACTCGCATACAAAATCAAGATTGTAGTTGTAGAACTTCAGCAATTCGGGAGTAATCTTGAAAGATACTTTTTTAGATTCGCCGGCTTTCAGAAAAATCTTCTCAAAGCCTTTCAACTCTTTCACCGGACGGGTTACACTTCCCACAAGGTCACGAATATAAAGTTGAACCACTTCCGCACCGTCTCTCTTGCCGGTATTGGTCACAGTCACGGTAGCAGTCAGTTCGCCCTTATCCGTCATGCTAGGCTCGTCCAAAGCCACGTCGCTATAAGAGAATGTGGTATAGCTCAAGCCGAAACCAAAAGGATAAAGCGGTTCATTGTCTATGTCTATATAGTTGCTGCGGAATTTCTGGAACCATGCACCGTCGGCAAGAGGGCGTCCCGTGTTCTTGTGGTTGTAGAACAAAGGAATCTGTCCCACGTTCTTCGGGAAAGTCGTAGTCAGCTTCCCACTCGGATTCACATCACCAAACAGTACATCACCGATGGCAAAACCTGCCTCACTGCCTGCAAACCATACATTCAGAATGGCCGGCACGTTTGCCTGCTCCCAGTTCAGTACCAGCGGACGACCGGTAAACAGCACCAGTACCACTGGTTTTCCTGTTTTCAATAATTCTTGTAACAGCATGCGTTGGGTGTCGGTCATTTCAAGATTCGTGCGGCAACTGCTCTCTCCACTCATTTCCGAAGACTCACCGAGCGCAGCCACAATAACATCCGATTTGGCAGCCACAGCAAGAGCCTCGTCCAGCAACTCCTTGTCCGAACGATTGTCACGGTGTAAAGAACGTCCGAACATAGTGGCACGTTTCTCATATTCGGCATCACTCATCAAATTACAGCCTTTCGCAGTCAATATTTCGGCTTTATCGCCTGCTACCGCCTTCAAACCTTCAGCCAAAGAAGTTGCATTCTTCAATACAGCAGCCACACTCCAAGTACCCGGCATATTACTGCGGCTGTCTGCCAACGGACCTACCACAGCAATAGTGCCTTTTTTGGCCAGCGGAAGCACATTACCCTCGTTCTTCAGCAACACCAAACTCTCCGAAGCAATCTTACGCGCAACGGCACGATGCTCTTTGGTAAAGATTTGCTTCTTGGCACGCTTCACATCACAGTATTTATAAGGATTATCGAACAAGCCCAACTTGTACTTAGCTTCCAGAATACGGCGACAAGCCGCATTAATTACTTCTTCTGTCACTTTTCCTTCTGTCAATGACTTCTTGAGCGTACCTACAAATGCATCGCTCACCATATCCATATCCACACCTGCATTCAGTGCCAACGCGGCAACAGTCTGCGTATCGCCCATGCCATGGTCGGTCATTTCTGTAATTCCGGTATAATCTGTCACTACAAAACCGCCAAACCCCCACTGCTTACGCAATACATCCGTCATCAACCACTTGTTTCCAGTAGCGGGAATGCCATCGACCTCATTGAAAGAGGCCATCGCACTTCCCACACCGGCATCAACCGCCGCTTGATAGGGTAACATGTATTCATTGAACATGCGCTGATGACTCATATCTACTGTATTATAGTCACGTCCTGCCTCACCGGCACCATACAAGGCAAAATGCTTTACACAAGCCATAATCTCATCATTACGGCTCATATCTTTTCCCTGATAACCACGTACCATGGCCTGCGCAATGGCTGCTCCCAGAAACGGGTCTTCACCGTTGCCCTCGGACACACGCCCCCAACGGGCATCACGGCAAATATCCACCATCGGACTGAATGTCCAGCAAATACCGTCGGCACTGGACTCAATGGCTGCAATACGTGCCGATTCTTCAATCGCCTTCATATCCCATGTACACGACAATCCCAAAGGGATGGGAAACACCGTTTCATATCCATGAATAACATCCATACCAAATAAGAGAGGAATACCCAAACGACTTTCTTCAACCGCCTGCTTCTGTACATCGCGGATACGTTCCACGCCTTTCAGATTGAAAAGCCCGCCCACTTCACCGGCACGAATACGTTTGGCCACATTACTACTTTTAGCCTGACCGGTCGTAATCTCACCGGTAACCGGCAGATTCAACTGACCTATTTTCTCTTCCAGGGTCATCTTCTTCATTAAATCGTCGATGAAACGATTCATATCGACCGGAGATTTCTGCGCATACGCACTAACGGCAGTAAACACCAACAAGACTAAAAATGATTGTAACTTGAAAAGTAAATACTTCATGTCTTTCATGCTTTTAATTTATAGAAATATTATTTTGCTGCAAATAAAAGAAAAGCATACGACAACCTCCACATCCCGCACTACAACAAAAGTACACCCATCACTAAAAAACAAAAGAGGGAGTACAATATTAATACTTCCCCCATTAATATTCCACTGTAAAACAGTTATTTAAAATTTATAAGGAAATCAGTCAGACTTTCTTCCGGAAGCAGATTGAATTTCTTGCGCAACCGGTATCTTGCAGCATCAACCCCACGTGTAGAAATGTTGAGCAACTTCGCTATCTCCTTTGTCGGCATATTCAAGCGGAGCAATGCACAAAAGCGTAAATCTCCTGAAGTCAAATCAGTATATTGAAGTTTCAGGTTTCGGAAGAAATTTTCATGTATACGGTCAAAATTAGATTGAAACATTAACCAGTTCTCTTCATAAGACACTATATTATTGTTGACCAAAACAAGAAGTTTATCCAAATTCTTACGACTATGCTGTCCGGACAACTTTTGCTTCTGTATCTCCTCTTTCAATGAAGTCAAAAACTCCTGATGAGCGATATTCATCATTACCACGCTGGACAATTCTTTACTTTTAAAACGCAAATCGGCCTCAAGCTGCTCCTTTTCCAACTCAATAATCTTCTTCTCTTGCCGTTCAAGCTCTGCCTGATGGACTACACGCTGCTGCTCAATCACACGGTCCTTCTTTTTCTTCACAAAGCGATAAACAATATATTGCAGCAAGGCCAGCAGGCACAACCCTATCAGAATGTAGCTTCCCACAGCCCAATAAGACAAATACCACGGAGACAAAATCTCAAAGGGAAACTCCACCGATGCCAAATCTCTACCAGTATCATATAGCTCCGCCCGAAAAACATAACTTCCATTAGGAAGACGGGCTTACTTTTTCTGCAAATTGCGTCCATCAGGTATCCACTGATCAGAATACCCTTCCAACCGGTATCTTACTTTATAAGTATAATCGTTATAAACCGGATAGCACAATGTAAAACTCACTGTATTAAACTCATGTTCGACCTTGACTCCCGACTGCACGACCAATGTCTTCCGTTTATCACTGAATTCCTCAGTAACCTGCATCTCTGAAATCCATAAAGAACGCCTGGTCTGAGATTTATATAACGAGGAACTATCTGTTTCAATACGGGCAATGGCATTATTCAAGCAAAGATAGGAATGATTATTTCTCTTGTCATAAACCACGCTTCCTCGTTCTTCCACAGCCAGACCGTCAAACAAAGAATATGGAATCCGAAGTTCGATATTGAAAGTATTTATCGCACACTTCACCAAAAACACAGTCCTGTCGCCCACAAACCAATAGTAATCTCCGTTCGCATGACTCACAGTCTTGATTCCTTTCAATTCCATCAATTGCTCATTCATTATTTCATAAGGAACAATCGAATCAGTCATATCTTCGTAAGTATAGAAATATTCCCCATTAGAAAAAACTACCCGACCATTGATTTTGAACAAAGTAAAACTCCCACCTTTCACTTCTCCCAAGCTCTCATACTTCCGCACATCCTTTACCTGCTTCATATCCGAATCAATCCGAAAGCGATACAAACCATTCCTTAAATGTTTCGCCCAAATATTCCCTTGATGGTCCACTTCTATATGACGAATCATGTGGCTGAACCCACGTAAGGACCGAGTAAAGCAATACTCTCCCGAAGCAGTCTCCGTATATAAATTCAGAAGCGCATAAGCTCCCTCCAACAAAAAAGATTGTTCCTTCAATTCAATCTTTTCCATACACATCCCTCCTTTTACATCAGATACCAGCTTTGATTTCAGTCCTGATATAAAGAAAGTCCCCTTGTTGTGCCCGCAGAAAATCTGTTTTCCCCATTCATCGACGAACCACGCTTGTTCTTCCAAACCCGGAACTAATTCAGTCTTTCCATCCTTAAGCCAATAAAGTCCCTGATTAGAAGCAATATAAGCTTCATTTTCCCTTACCAAGACATCATATACCATGCCTATTTTACGAAATGGAGGTTCATAATAATAGATTAAAGAATTGTTGTGTATATAGGCAATACCTTCATCCAAAGCTGTCCATATATTGTTGTCATCATCACAATACAATCTCAAAACAGTATTGTTCTGTAGTTTATTATCCGTATTGACCTTCCAAATCAGCTTTCCCTTTTTATCCAACGCATATATGCCATCAGATATTGTGCCAACAACGTAGCAACTGTCTTTGGTCATCACCGCACGATTAATGGTATGCTTCCTGAATATATCATCACATTCAGTTTCCCATTTTTCTACCCTCCCATCTCGATACAGGAAACCTCCCTGATTACGGGTAAACATTAAAACCGCATCATCATAAGGGAGCCCGGCCAGGACATCACTATCTCCAAATGCTTTTCTGGGAATAAGTTCTTTCATTTCCCTACCGGCAAAGACATAAAGTCCGCCGTTTATTCTTTGAGAATAAAAAGTATTTCCAACCTGGAACAAATTCAGTGGAAGGTTCTTCATTCGAATACCTTCTACCGAATTTCCATTATAAAAAAAGAGAGAACCGAATGATTGAAATACAATTTCTCCTTGAACGCAAGCAATATCCCAGATTTCGTCATTATGAAACACAAAATCTTTCACCTTATTTTTCAATGAATGATATTGAAGAGTGTCATAAGGAGTACGGACAAAATAACCGAATTCTTCGTAAGAGCCTACATAAATTCTTCCATCTTCACTGATATATATAGCACGCACAATTCCTTTTGTCGGTAATTCATACAGCCGCCAAGCACTTCCATCAAATTCCAACAGCCCACTGTTATTACCGAAATACATCACTCCTCTTTCGTCCTGAGCAATGGCCCAATTCTGAATACCAGCATTATAATCCGACACTGAATAGCTCCTCACTATAGGAGAAAAAGGTATGGGTGAAGCTTGCAGCAAACTACTGAAAACCAAAAACAAGAGAAACGTTATTGCAATTCTCATGAGTACTGTTTATAGGTATTTACCAGCAAAGATAAAGCTTTTTGCGTTTTCGTAAAAACAAAATCGCAGATTATCCTCTTTTATAGAAAGATAACCCACGACAACTGACAACTCACTTTATAAGATTTCAGCAGCTTTCTGTTTTCCCAAAGGAATAGAAACACCCAAATAAGCATTGACATTCTTCGTATTCTTGCCAAAGAACATATAGTCTGTTCCCGCAAAGAAAGGCCCCAGTTTCAGTGCCAGACCGAAGGTTTTACCGGCTCCTTGAAGTACGGAATAGCTGGCAGCTACATTGAAAGCATTCGTCGGACGGATGCAGGCAGAGAAAGTCAGCTCATTCAAAGTTTTCGGCTTGGCAAAACGACCGGTATACAAGGCACCCACTACCAGCCAATCATTCAGCAAGGCATATTCAGCGCCAAGAACCATTGTAGAAGTCAATCCACGGGTACGGCTCTTCTCAGAAGCTTCCTCTGTCTTGAGCTGCAACATGTCATAGTTAAGAATCTCGCCGCTGTTCACAATATTTATGAACTCCTGCTGCGAGGCCGGGTCAAGAAGATCATAAGTCTGCTCTGCATTGGCTCGCGCTATACTGGTATTCGATTTAGACCATTTGATAAAGCCCAAATCAAGAACTGAAGCAGAAAGTGTCAATTTATCCAGTAACTTGTAAGATATTCCCAAATCAATAGCCCCACCATATCCGGCAAAACCGAAACTGCCAAAATCGATTTCATTGATATAATCACCATTCTCGTTCTCGGGAAGTTCTAACAGCTTTGACGAGTTCTCCAAAGTTGCATCCACTTGAATGGAAGCTTTACTCGTCACTCCTGAAGAGCCCACAGAAGGAGTTTCCACATGAATCTGGTTAATGTTCAGCTTTAAGTTACCGATACCCAGCAGCATCTTCACCTTACCGCCTACAGCCAGTCGGTCTGTTATATTCCTTGCAAAGCCAACGCCGACTTCTGCATAGGAATTTATCTCAAGCTTCTGTCCATTAATGGTTTCGTTAATGCCCAAATAGTCAGAAATATTGTCACCAAACTCCAGGCTACTCATGTTATTCATAAACTGGAACATGGTTTTCGGTATGGCAGCACCGATATCATTACGCAACCCCACATTGACTGACCAGAAGTTCTTTCCTTTATACCACCCGGCAGACAGAATGTCGGTACTCAAATTCACATTCAAGTTATTGATAGCATCCAGTCGGTTCATAAAGTCATTGCTCATGAAATAGTCGCTATCATCACTGTTCTCAATAATGTCCATAATATCCCTATACCCCAGGGAACTGGAGTTGACGGTAGCATTCAACGAACCTATCGCGGGAATATTCAGATAACCGCGTCCCGGCATCAAGGCCGGATTGAGCTGCATACGCTGGCTACTTCCTTCCATAAAGTAGGAAGTGCGCAGAAACTGGGCTTGTCCGGAAAGAGAGAAGCAAAGCAACAATACCACAGACAGCCATACTTTCAGAGAATTCAATCGTTTCATAACCTTGTCAATATTTTCATTATCACCTGCAAAAATATAAAACAAGTTAATACCCTACAAACAACTTAACCGAATAGCCGTGTATAAAAGGCTTATACAGAGACTATCCGGTATAAATTAAGGAGCAAATAAAAGAATCCTCTTAAGAATGTCCTTATACTATTTCATCATAAACATGTTCATTTGCTCTCGTAGCGGTACTCAGAAAAACCGGGGCTGTCTCCTTTCTTTGTTGCAGAGACATTAACGTCACTGCCGGAGCACTCAACATTTCCTTGTATTTTTCCGGAGCAATCAGTATCTTTACAGCCTCTTTCAAATCATCATCATCTTTCAACTGCTGGATAATGCTTCCACGCTGGAAATAATAACGTTTGATGATTTCTACCGCAATCATGCTCTTGATGTCCTTGGAGAAATGGTCAAGGTCACGGTCCAGATTATGCGACAATTTTTTCTCCAGCGCTTCAAACTCTTTCGAAGCATCAGTCAGATAGCCCTCAAATTCGGCCATCTCCTTCAAGTTCTTCAGCATCTTCTCTGTCTGCTGGTCGTATTTGAAGTCCGCCTTTTTCACCATCGCCTTGAAGTCCGCATAATCGGCATCTGTAATTTCAAACTTCTCTGCTGAAGGGATGGTAGGATGTTTCAGGCAATAGTCCGTGGCATAATTGAAAATAAGATTGTCATTGACAAGATAGAACAGAATGTTGGGCAGCTTCTCCTGCTTCACCGCAATGTCCGGAGTCACGCCTCCGCCATCCCGCACTTCACGTCCGGCAGCCGTATGGAACATGGTAGTAAGGCTGTCCGGAATACGTCCCACACTGCCGTCCTCATTCCGGTGCTTGTAGTCGATAGCCTGCACACAACGGCCGCTGGGAATATAATATTTGGAAGTCGTCAGCTTCATGGTACCACCGTACGGCAACGGACGGGTGGTCTGCACCAATCCCTTACCGAAAGTACGGTTACCGATAATGACCGCACGGTCAAGGTCCTGCAAAGAGCCCGCAAGGATTTCTGACGAAGAAGCCGTTCCGCCATTGACCAGAACAGCCAAAGGAATTTCCAGATCCAACGGTTCACGCAATGTCTTGTAGGTATTGCTGGCTTGCTTAATCTTACCCTTTGTCGTCACAAGTGTTTTTCCGCGAGGCAGAAAGAAGTTGGCTATCTCTATAGACTCATCCAGCAAGCCACCCCCATTGTTCCGCAAGTCAATCACCAACGAAGTCATCCCCCGCTTCTTCAAGTCCAGAAAAGCCTGCTTGAACTCCTTGGAAGGATTCCCCGAGAAGGTGCTGAGATTGATATAACCTATATTATTATCCAGCACCGTATAATAAGGTATGAACGGCAATTGGATGGAACGGCGCACAATGTCGAAATCCAACGGTTTCTCTGTACCGGGACGTTGCACTTTCAGCTTGAAGCTGGTACCCACTTGTCCGCGAAGCATCTCGCTGACTTCCTGGTTGTTCTTTCCGGCAAGGTCTTTTCCGTCAATTTCCATCAAAATATCTCCGGCTTTCAGGCCTACATCGGCAGCAGGCATATTCTCGTATGGCTCAGATATCATGGAACGTTTCAATTTCGGATTCCAAGTAATCACAGAACCTATACCACCATAGGAATTCTTCAGCATCTGCTCCAATTCGCTTTGGTCATCTTCCGGATAATACTCCGTGTAGGGATCCAGCGAGTAGAGCATGGCATCAATGCCTTCACGGATAGTCTTGTTCGGATCAATCGTATCCACGTAAAACATATCCAACTCTTTCACAATGGAATTGAATATATCCAGATTCTTTGCTATTTGGAAACTGCGGCTATCACCACTCTTAAACCCCCAAAAACAAACGGCTCCCGCTACAATCAGCAAGGTAACCATCCAGCGTATCTTTAAAATTCTTCTCATAATTATGATAATGTGCTAATATGCCAATGTGCCAATGTGCTAATAACCTGCAGCGTAATAGCGAAACAAATATTGCGCAGCCAATTAGCACATTGGCACATCAGCACATTAATTAATTAATAAAATTTCTTCCTTGATTTTTTCCCATTGTGCAGCCTGAAGCTCCGTACCCACCACTTGTATCACATCTTTGGAGAGAAGGGAGCCTATCTTGCCACATTTCTCCAGCGAGTAGCCACACGTCAGTCCATACAAGAAACCTGCCGCAAAATAGTCGCCAGCTCCTGTAGTGTCCACCACTTTCTCTACCGGAGCCGCTTGTACCTGCACCATCTCTGTACCTTTGCGAATCAGAGAACCACGGGCACCCACCTTTACAATGGCTATGCTACACATTTTGGCAATGATGTCCAATGCTTCCTCCGGTTCCTTACCCGTAAAGGCCTTTGCCTCTTCCTCATTGGCAAGAACAATATCCACATATTTGTTGACCAACAGAGAGAAAAATTCAAGGTCTCCTTCTACTATATTGTAGCTCGCCATGTCCAAACATACTTGTAAGCCGGCCTCTTTAGCCAGCTCAATGGCACGGAGAATCATATCATGGTCTTGCACCAGATACCCCTCTATAAATAGGTAAGCATATCCTTTGAACATATCCAGCGAAAGATCTTCCGCCTTCAATGTAGAAGCCGCCCCCAAATAAGTGCCGAAAGTACGTTCCCCATCAGGAGAAATGAAAGTAGAGGCTACACCGGACGGAAGGGTAGTGGAAAGCAATAAATTCGCCTCTGTCCCACGTTCCAGCAGGCTATCCCGGAAAAAGTTACCGTAAAAGTCATTGCTTACTTTTCCGATGAATCCCGTACCCGCACCAAGGCATGCCATTGCCCGAATTGCGTTTCCGGCAGAACCTCCGTTAGCCAGGTGCGTCTTCATCCGGCTGAAATACTCACTAATTTTCAAGAACTTATCTTCATCAATCAGCGTCATGCTTCCTTTCGGGAGCTGCATCTCCGTCAAAATATTATCATCTTCAATGATTGCCAGCGCATCGACCAAAGCATTGCCCAACCCAATTATTTTATCCATCTTCGATATTTTTTTTGCAAAGATATTGCATATTTCAAAATATCCTATTACTTTTGCAGCGCATTTGAGAAAAAACAACATTCTTCCTTAGCTCAGTCGGTTAGAGCATCTGACTGTTAATCAGAGGGTCCTTGGTTCAAGTCCAAGAGGAAGAGC
>ENA-ORKQ01000260-ORKQ01000260.1-human-gut-metagenome-genome-assembly--contig:-NODE-260-length-10986-cov-5.22322_pt1 | contig 10986 bp, 10 predicted proteins | sample MGYA00243060_ERZ508809 | MGnify/ENA primary metagenome ERZ508809 (study PRJEB26277, sample SAMN04329829) | human gut metagenome | biome: human-associated habitat | host: Homo sapiens | place: USA... | reverse complement strand
GCGGAGTTGGGGTAGCTATCGATGTATTGCCCGAGCTTTACGAAGCAGGGCTCCCCGTGATGGCCGCCGGACACGACAAGGCGTTGTGTGAAGTGAAGCTGCCGCAGTTTACGGATGATGTGGAAGCCATCAAGGATGCTGTGAAATCTTTCGTATTCGATACTTGTAAGGCTGAGGCTAATTGGAACATGACGAATTTCGTCAACGACCAGATAGAATTGATACGCCGTCAGGTAGGCGACCGTAAGGTGCTGCTGGCACTGTCCGGTGGTGTGGATAGCTCCGTGGTGGCTGCTTTGCTGCTGAAAGCTATCGGCGACAAGCTGGTTTGCGTACACGTGAACCACGGGTTGATGCGTAAGGGCGAATCGGAAGCCGTGGTGGAAATCTTTGGCAAGGAGCTGAAGGCTAACTTGATATACGTGGATGCCACAGACCGTTTCCTCTCCAAGCTTGAAAACGTGGCCGACCCTGAACAGAAGCGCAAGATTATCGGCGGAGAGTTTATCCGCGTCTTTGAGGAAGAAGCCCGTAAGCTGGACGGCATCGACTTCCTTGGACAGGGTACCATCTATCCCGACATTGTAGAGAGTGGTACAAAAACAGCCAAGATGGTGAAGTCTCATCACAACGTAGGCGGTCTGCCCGAGGATTTGCAATTTGAACTGGTGGAGCCGTTGCGCCAGTTGTTCAAGGACGAAGTACGTGCATGCGGTGTAGAGCTTGGATTGCCGTACGAGATGGTTTACCGTCAACCGTTCCCCGGTCCCGGATTGGGAGTGCGTTGTCTGGGAGCCATTACCCGCGACCGTTTGGAGGCTGTACGCGAGTCGGATGCCATTCTGCGTGAGGAATTCCAATTGGCAGGCCTGGATAAGAAGGTATGGCAGTATTTCACTGTGGTGCCCGATTTCAAATCTGTAGGTGTACGCGACAATGCGCGCTCTTTCGACTGGCCCGTCATTATCCGTGCCGTCAATACGGTGGATGCTATGACCGCTACCGTCGAGCCGGTAGACTGGCCCATCCTGATGAAGATTACAGACCGTATCCTCAAGGAAGTGAAGACCGTCAACCGTGTTTGCTACGATATGTCTCCGAAACCCAATGCGACAATCGAGTGGGAGTGAGACTGGCCAATGATAATGATAGCCTCACCTTAAAAATGGTGGGGCTGTTTTTTTATGACAAAAACAACAAAGAATAGAACAATGAAACTTTTATGTATGATTGCTGTCTTTTTGTGCATACCTTGGGTAGCCTCTGACGCGCAGAAGCAGGATTGGGGAAATTTGAAACGTTATGCAGAGGCAAATAAGGAACTGGTACGGAAGGGAAAGCAAAAGGACCGGGTGGTTTTTATGGGCAACTCAATCACAGAAGGATGGGTGGCAAATGATGCCGCTTTCTTTGAAAAAAATGGCTATGTGGGCCGTGGTATAAGTGGGCAGACTTCTTCCCATTTCCTGCTCCGTTTTCGTGAGGATGTCATCAAGCTTGCTCCGGCGCTGGTCGTGATAAATGCAGGTACCAATGACGTAGCGGAAAATGCAGGCGCTTATAATGAAGAATACACTTTTGGAAATATAGTGTCTATGGTTGAGTTGGCACGGGCTAATAAGATAAAGGTGATTTTGACATCTGTGTTGCCTGCCGCTGCTTTTGGCTGGAATTCTTCGGTGAAGGATGCTCCGCAAAAGATAATGCAGCTGAATGCCAGAATACGGGCATATGCTAAGGAGAACAAGATTCCTTATGTCGACTATTACAGTGAGATGGTAGAGGCGGAAGACGGCAATAACGCCTTGAACCCCTTGTATACTAAGGACGGGGTACACCCCACTCTGGAAGGGTATAAAGTGATGGAATCCTTGATAAAGAAAGTGATAGACAAGGTGTTGTAGGAAATCTCGGTTCAGGTGGTTATAAGAGTTTTTCTGCGTTGGGAATCATCATCTCGCCTCTGTGCAGTTCGAGCAGACCTTTCTCCTGCATGCTGTTCAGCGCTCTCGATACTCCCACGCGGGTATCATTGACCACCTGGGCCAGTTCTTCCATTTTTATTTTCAGCGTTTTCCTGCCTGCCGGACGTTCGATGTGTGTTAGGATAAAGTTGCCGATACGTCTTTCAAGGTTGTCGGTGTTTTCTGCCCAAAGGCGGTTGCTCAGACTTTGCGCGCGGTTGCTGATGATATTCATGTAATTCAGGCGGAATATATCATATTTAAACAATTCGCTCATGACGAAAGCCTTGCTTATGCTAACAGTGTGGGTCTCAGTTTGGGCGGTATAGGTCGAGACATAGGAGGTGCTCATCCCGAATAGGGATTGTGGCTCGATGACATAAGGCGCTTGAAAATATTCCGTGAAGCTGTATGAGGTATTAGCGGATGAAGTACATGAGGAGATTTCACCTTTCAATACGAATATCAGTTGACTGCATGTGTCACCGGCTTTCACGATAACTTCGCCGGCTTTATGCTTTGTAAAGTTCAGCTTGACTTTTCCTAGGATATTGGTAAAGTCTTCTTGTGCGAGTCCTTGAAAGAGTGGCAGTTGCAATAATGTATCAAACATTGTATTCATGATGCTTTTTCTTCTTGTTTTGAAACAAAAGTAGACATTATCAAGGTGTACTGTAAACTCTTTGCCCCTCTTTTTGTTTTTTTTATTGTTTCTTAAACGTGCTGTTGTCCTCTTCTGCCTTGTGGTCCGAATCCTCTTTTTCTGAATCCTCTTCTTCCGTGTCTTCCTCTTCCTCCTCTCCGGCAAACGGATCAGGCCGTTGTGGTCCGTATCCCATAAAGCATATGGCGCATAGCGTGCCTGCTATGGCTCCGCTAAGGTGTCCTTCCCAAGAAGTGGTGGCCTTTGCAAATTGTGGGAACATATTCCATACCAGGCCGCCATATAGGAACGTTATCAACAGTGAAATGGCGATAAGCGGTACATGTTTGCGCAGTATGCCGCTGAAGAACAGAAAGAAAGCCAGTCCGTATATAATGCCACTGGCTCCGATATGCCATCCCGGTTTCCCTATAAGAAAGGTAAGTGTACCGCATCCTATCCAAATGGCTAAGAAAATGTAGGGGGCTATATGGCGGTAGAAAAAGAACAGACACCACATCAGGAAAAAGAGTGGAATCGTATTGGCGAGCAGATGCTTGAAGCTGCTGTGCACCAGTGGATGTGCGAAAATTCCGAACATACCCCGCTGTTCCATCGGATATACTCCCAGTTGTGTGAAGTTCCAGTCCATGCCTATCTCCAAAAACTTCAAAATGTATAAAATGAATAGCAGGAATAGGGGTATAACCGCCGCCAATGCCATTCTGCGTATATCATGCTTCATATTTCGTACAGTGATTGCTATTTTTGTACAATACTACGGAATATTTGACGAAAACCGAAAAAAAACAGACTTTTTATTTTGCCTATAAGCTTTAATTCGTATTTTTGGGCATCGCTACATGGCTTGTAGCGCATATACCGAAATAATTAACCTTTAAATAATGCACAACTATGAGTTATTTACGATTTGACAAGACCCTGATGATTAATCTGCAAGAATCTTTGCCAAGGGAGATATTGCGGACGAATAGGTCGGGAGCCTATCATTGTACAACAATTGTAGATTGTAACACACGCAAATATCACGGTCTGTTGGTGATACCGGTCCCCAACCTTGATGATGAAAACCATGTGCTGCTGTCTTCTTTGGATGAAACTGTAATTCAGCACGGTGCGGAGTTCAACCTGGGGTTGCATAAGTATCAAGGGAACCACTTCAGTCCTAACGGACACAAGTACATTCGAGAGTTCGACTGTGAAAATATCCCCACAACTACCTATCGTGTAGGAGGTGTCATCCTTCGTAAAGAAAAGATTTTCGTACATCATGAAAATCGGATTCTGATTCGTTATACCTTGGTCGATGCCCATTCGGCAACTACACTCAGATTCCGCCCTTTCCTGGCATTCCGCAGTGTGCGCGAGTACACGCACGAAAATGCGCAGGCAAGCCGCGACTATCAGTTGGTAGAGAATGGCATTAAAACCTGCATGTATCCTGGTTATCCGGAGTTGTTCATGCAGCTCAACAAAAAGAATGAGTTCCACTTCCAGCCTGACTGGTATCGTGGTATTGAGTATCCTAAAGAACAGGAACGCGGATATGACTTCAATGAAGACCTTTATGTGCCGGGATATTTTGAAGTTGATATAAAGAAAGGGGAAAACGTTGTCTTCTCCGCCGGTATTTCCGAGATTTCCCCCCGCAAGCTGAAGCAGACTTTTGAGTCCGAGGTGGCCGACCGCACTCCGCGTGACAGCTTTTACCACTGTCTGAAAAACTCGGCGCACCAGTTCCACAACAAGCAGGGAGAGGAGCATTATGTGCTTGCAGGTTATCCTTGGTTCAAGTGCCGTGCCCGTGACTTGTTCATCTCCCTGCCGGGTCTTACTTGGGCCTACGGCGAGCAAGATGAATTTGAAGACGTGATGAACTCAGCCGAAAAGGCTATCCGGGAATTTATCAATGGAGAACCTTCTTCCTATAAGATATACGAGATGGAGCATCCGGATGTGCTGCTGTGGGCTGTCTGGGCTTTACAGCAGTATGCTAAGGAGACTTCGCGTGAAAATTGCCGGCAGATGTACGGTAATCTCCTTGAGGAGATTGTTGACTATATCCGTGAACGCAGGCATGGCAATCTCTTCCTGCACGAAAATGGATTGTTGTATACCAATGGTACCGAGAAAGCGGTTACCTGGATGAACTCTACCGCCAATGGCCGTCCGGTTATTCCGCGTACGGGCTATATTGTGGAAGTGAATGCACTGTGGTACAATGCCCTGCGTTTTGTAGCCGATATGGTGCGGGAGGGAGGCAATGAAATTCTTGCTGATACACTGGACGCTCAGGCAGAAGTTACCGGAAAGTCTTTCGTAGACGTATTCCGCAATGAGTATGGCTATCTGTTTGACTATGTGGATGGTTATATGATGGATTGGAGTGTACGTCCCAACATGATATTTACTGTTGCTTTTGACTATTCTCCGTTGGATAGGGCCCAGAAAAAGCAGGTACTCGATATTGTGACGAAAGAACTGTTGACTCCGAAGGGTTTGCGTACACTGAGCCCCAAGAGTGGCGGATACAATCCGAATTATGTAGGTCCTCAGATTCAAAGAGATTATGCCTATCATCAGGGTACGGCATGGCCGTGGCTGATGGGTTTTTACATGGAAGCATATCTGCGTATCTATAAAGTGAGTGGCGTGTCGTTTGTAGAAAGATACCTCATCGGTATGGAAGATGAAATGACTTCCCATTGTATTGGCGCATTGCCCGAACTCTTCGATGGTAATCCTCCGTTTGTAGGAAGAGGGGCGGTGTCATTTGCCATGAATACGGCAGAAATCCTGCGTATCTTGAAGTTATTGTCTAAGTATAATTTATAAAAGGAGGAACGAAGATGAAAGTTTTAATGTTTGGATGGGAATTTCCTCCCAAAATATATGGTGGTCTTGCGGTTGCTTCTTATGGAATAACTAAAGGATTAAGTTTGCAGGGCGATGTGGAAACTACTTTCTGCATGCCCAAGCCGACGGGTGAAGAAGAGGACTTCTTGAAGATAGTAGGCATGAACCAGGTGCCTATCGTGTGGCGTGATGTCGATTACAATTATTTGAAGTCGAGGCTGACGCGCAACATGACGCCGGAAGATTATTATTCTTTCCGCGACCATATCTATTCGGATTTCTCTTATATGCACGTCAATGACATAGGCTGCATGGACTTTGCCGGCGGTTATCCCGGCAACCTGCACGAAGAGATAAACAACTTCTCGGTGATTGCCGGAGTAGTGGCTCGCCAGCAGGAATTTGATATTATTCATGCCCACGACTGGCTGACGTATCCTGCCGGAGTGCATGCCAAGATGGTGAGCGGAAAGCCGCTCTGCATCCATGTGCATGCTACGGACTTTGACCGTTCACGTGGAAAAGTCAATCCTACCGTCTATTCTATGGAGTAGAACGGTATGGATTATGCCGACTGCATCATGTGCGTGTCCGAACTGACCCGTCGCACGGTTATTGAGCAGTACCATCAGAATCCCAAGAAGGTGTTTGCCATGCACAATGCCGTCTATCCTCTCTCGCAGGAATACCAGGACATTCCACGTCCCGACCATTCCAAAGAGAAGATTGTGACATTCCTTGGCCGCATCACCATGCAAAAGGGACCGGAATACTTTGTGGAAGCTGCTTCACTGGTATTGCAGCGTGCCCGTAACATCCGCTTTGTTATGGCCGGTTCGGGAGATATGATGGATGCCATGATTAATCTGGCAGCCGAGCGGGGCATCGCCGACCGGTTCCATTTCCCGGGCTTCATGAAGGGAAAGCAGGTATATGAGGTTTATAAGAACAGTGATGTATTCGTTATGCCTTCCGTTTCCGAACCTTTCGGTATTGCTCCGCTGGAAGCCATGCAGTGTGGAACTCCTTCCATCATTTCAAAGCAGTCGGGATGCGGTGAAATTCTTGATAAGGTCATCAAGACCGATTATTGGGACATTCATGCAATGGCCGATGCCATTTACTCTCTCTGCACTAATCCCGCTCTCTTCCAATATCTGCAGGAGGAAGGCAAGAAGGAAGTGGATGGAATCACGTGGGAAAAAGTAGGCTTGAGAATCCGCGCCCTCTATGAGGATGTGTTAAGAAACTATGGTAAATAACAAAAACAATAATAGAAATGAGAACTATCTGTCTTTATTTTGAAATACATCAAATCATTCATCTGAAACGTTACCGTTTCTTTGATATAGGTATCGATCATTATTACTACGATGATTATGCCAATGAAACCAGTATCAATGATGTAGCCGAACGCTCTTATATCCCGGCATTGAACACTCTGATTGAAATGGTGAAGAATTCCGGAGGTGCGTTTAAAGTGGCTTTCTCCATTTCAGGGGTTGCGCTGGAGCAGTTGGAAATATATGCACCGGCTGTCATCGACTTGTTGCACCAGCTGAATGATACTGGTTGCTGTGAGTTCCTTGCCGAGCCTTATTCTCATGGCCTTTCTTCTCTGGCCAACGAGGATTGCTTCAAGGAAGAGGTGATGCGTCAGAGCGCTAAGATGAAGCAAATGTTCGGTAAGGCGCCGAAGGTGTTCCGTAATTCCAGCCTGATTTATAATGACGAGATTGGTGCGATGGTGGCAGCTTTGGGATTCAAGGGCATGCTGACGGAAGGAGCCAAGCATGTTTTGGGTTGGAAGAGTCCGCACTATGTATACCATTGCTCCATGAATCCTAACTTGAAGTTGCTGTTGCGTGACTTTAAGCTGTCTGACGACATCAGCCTACGCTTCTCCAACTCCGAGTGGAACGAGTATCCTTTGTTTGCCGACAAGTACATCAACTGGATTGATGCTTTACCGCAGGAAGAGCAGGTCATCAACATCTTTATGGAACTCTCTGCTCTGGGCATGGCACAGCCGTTGTCTTCCAATATTCTGGAATTCCTGAAGGCACTTCCATACTGTGCCAAAGAAAAGGGGATTACTTTCTCCACACCGACGGAAATCGTTACTAAACTGAAATCTGTTTCCCAGTTGGACGTTCCATATCCGATGTCTTGGGTGGACGAAGAAAGAGATACCAGCTGCTGGCTGGGTAACGTGATGCAGCGTGAAGCATTCAACAAGTTGTATAGTGTTGCCGAACGTGTCCATCTCTGTGATGACCGTCGTATCAAGCAAGACTGGGATTATCTGCAGGCAAGTAACAACTTCCGTTTCATGACTACCAAGCAAAGCGGTGTCGGTTTGAACCGTGGCATTTATGAATCTCCTTTTGATGCTTTCACCAATTATATGAATATTCTTGGTGACTTTATCAAACGTGTCGATTCTCTTTATCCGGTAGATATAGATAATGAAGAACTGAATGCATTGCTGACCACTATCCAAAACCAAGGTACCGAGATAGAGGAACTTCATAAGGAATTGGCGAAAGCGCAGACCAAACTGGAGAAGATAAAGGCTGCGGAAAAGAAAGAGGGCAAGGCTACAGCTAAATCTGCCGCAGAAAAAACGGCAAAGGCCAAGGCTTCTGCCAGAAAGCCTGCTGCAAAGAAAACAACTAAAAAGGCTGCTGAATAATATCGGCAGCTTTCCCATCAATCATAAAAAAGCCTTCCGCTCATTGTAGAGCGGAAGGCTTTTTTATGGAATATCTGTCAGTTACTTGTTGAAACTGGTGTATGTAACTTCTATCTTCAGCGGCGATTCCACTTCGCCTTTTGCATTCTCTTTCGGACCGCCTTTCAGTTTGGCATATCCCGGCTTGAGGTCGTTTTGGATACCGGTTATGGTTTTGTTGCCGCTACTGCTTGTACTGTTGTCATAGGTAATGGAAACCGGAATCAGCAATACCTTATCCCAGTCTTCATTTTCTTTGTTCCAAGTTTTTTCCCACTCTGTCTCATTCCAAGAACTGCCGGCCTTTTCTTTGGCGGCTTTCTTGGCAGCTTGTTTTTCGTTGATGCAAGTGGTAACCAACCGGGCGATGTTGCTGAATACATATTGATTAGTGGCAAATGCATTGTGGGTGGTTGTAAATGAGGTAATATTATCCATGACTTTGTTCTCTTCAAAGAAGCTTTTCAAGTCTTGTTTACGTATCAACAGCACGTCATTGGGAGCACTCATGCTATATTCATAGTCACTGTTTATATTATAATTCGTGATAGTTAACTTCACGGCATTCAAGGTGTCTTTGGTCAGTTTATTGTATATTGAATCGTATGGCATGGTAGCTTGAGTGAAGATACCGGCAGGAGATTTGATATAGGTATGTTGAGTTTCGGCAGCCTTTGCTTTTATCAAATCAGAATTCAGAAACTGGTTTGCCTGGATAACCTCTTTGGTAGAGGCGAATACAGTTTGCATGCTATAGAACAAAGAGTCTGTACCATCTTTTTTCTTCAGTGCTACACCGGTAGTATCATTTACGTGGTGGAAACGGAATTGCATTTGCAGAGCCACATAATCCACATAGAGGATGGTTCCATCTCCATAATCGCTCTTCACGTATACTCCTTTGAAAATCTTGTCTATGAAAGTTGCGGCGTCTTTAAAGTATTCGGGATGCTCGCGATAAACCTTCATTATTCTGTCTTCGCCGAAGGTTTTCTTGTCCAATGGGAACGTTACATTGGGATAGAAAGTATAATAACCGTTATTGTCCTTTTCAAATCTCACAGAGTCTGGAACAGACGTGTCGAAAGCTGAATAAGCCTTACGTCCGAACAGGGACTTGGGGTCATACTTATTGTAGTACTCCTCTGGATTGATGTTGGTATAGCGATTTTTGTCCAGCTTCTTGTCCAGTTCATAGACACTCATTCGGCATGCATTCAGGGAATCGCCGAACCAACTGGAATAATAGACTGCCAGTTGTACTGAAACTACCGAGTCGGCAGTCATTGTACCTGTTGCCTTGATTGGATTTCCTTCACTGTCCCATTCGGTCACTTTATACACTTCCGGAAGTGAGAAGTTCTCCGTACAGTTCAGCTCCGTAAGGAAACTTGTTTCGTAATAACCGAATTCCGGGTCGGAAAACTTGCCTATATAGCCGGTACTCGTTTTGGCAAATACGGAATCAACGGGAAATGAACATGTTGTTACATTAAAAGTAGCAGTATGCGCTGACATGCCGTCAGAATCGGGCAACATACCCAGGCCTAATGTGCCGGTGTTGTCATCGCATCCAAAGAAAGTCAGGACTGCCAAAAGTAATGTTCCCAGATATCTTACTTTCATAGTTTTAACTGTCTAAATCGATTTTATTTTTGTTCTGTTTTCCATACCTTGTCGTAGAAGTCGTTGCAGGCTTCAGCAAAGTTTTCGGGAGATTGATATTCCAATACGGGCTTTCCGGATTCGCGGGCATAGTTCAGTACTTCCTCATTGACGTGTTCGCTTTGCTGTATAATGCCGTCGGAGAAGTCAGCAGCCAGTTTGCAAAGTGCTGTGTAGTCAATGGGTTCCTTCAATCCTGCAATATCTTTTTTGGCAATGCCTTTCAACAATAGCTTGTTAGAAAAGTCTGTGTGGAAAGCTTGTTTGAAGTCATCTTCATAAAGGGAAAATATGACTTTGGCATCTCTGAAAGAAGGTTCGTCTTTATAGGCTTTCTTGATGTACAGAGGCGCTAAAGCGGTCATCCAGCCGTGGCAGTGGATGATGTCGGGACACCAACGCAGTTTCTTCACCGTTTCCAGTACGCCGCGGGCATAGAAGATGGCACGGGCATCATTGTCTTCATACTCTTCACCATTTTCGTCTGTTACCTGCAAGCGGTTCTGGAAGTAGTCATCGTTGTCGATGAAGTATACTTGCATACGTGCAGACTGGATAGAGGCAACCTTGATGATGAGCGGGTGATCGGTATCGTCAATGATGAGGTTCATGCCGGAGAGTCGTATCACCTCATGCAGCTGGTTTCTGCGTTCGTTGATATTTCCCCATTTTGGCATAAACGTTCTGATTTCTCTGCCTTTTTCTTGAATAGCCTGAGGTAGGTTTCTGCCTACGAGGGACATTTCGGATTCTGAAACGTAAGGGGTAATTTCTTGGGTTATAAATAAAACCTTGTTCGCCTTTGTCATAATAACAATGTTCTCAATTATTCTGCAAAGATATAAAAAAAATCGGGCAATAAAGCAAACAGAGCCCGTCTATAATTCCTTATGAATTGTTAACTGATTGTTGTTCAGTGAGAAATCTTCTTTTGGAATTGTCGGAAAGTGTACTGAGTTTTGCATTAATTTGTGATATTTCTTCTTTATATGCTAAATAATGGTTTATTTTGCACCGCTTTTGAGAACAACCAAGTTATTATATAACCAATTAAAATGGAAATAGTACATACTATCAAGGACTTGCAGGCCGGACTTTCGGCT
>ENA-ORKQ01000259-ORKQ01000259.1-human-gut-metagenome-genome-assembly--contig:-NODE-259-length-11066-cov-5.3956_pt1 | contig 11066 bp, 13 predicted proteins | sample MGYA00243060_ERZ508809 | MGnify/ENA primary metagenome ERZ508809 (study PRJEB26277, sample SAMN04329829) | human gut metagenome | biome: human-associated habitat | host: Homo sapiens | place: USA... | reverse complement strand
GGTTATCAAGATATGAGGTTCATCGATGCTGATACGAAGATGTTTAGCGTTAGCAATACCACTTTCAATATTTTCATTGGTATCTCGGAACATTACCTTAACCTTATCGTATTGTTCCTGCTGTTTAGCCTTAATCTCTGCCAGCGAGTTTAGAACTTCGCCTGATGATTGCGATTTATTGACAATCGCTTTTACATCCCTTACACTCTCGCTAATGGCACTGAAATTTGAATTAAGAACCTTAGTCTGCTCTTCAAGTTTGCGGTCGGTGTGCCTGCAATTAAGCCCTGTGGCATTGCTGACAAGTTCCTTAACTTCGTGTACTAACGCTATTCTATCTTCGTCATTAGCAACTGAATTACCCTCATTCGGTTGAAACTTTTGCAATTCAATTACTGCGGTTTCGATTCTTTCCAAGCATCCGTAGATGCCTTCCATAAACGACTCATTATCGTTGTTGTTGAAATTTTTATTCATAGTTTTCTGAAATTATTGATTATACATTTGGGTTATTTAGAGTTTGAAACCTCTGGTTTTCTTCCTCTCCTTCTTCTTTTGTTTCTGCCAAGAAGGTGGTTGCTCATCCTCTGGTGGAGCATCCGATGGAGTCAATAAGCCCAATCCATTGCTCTCAATAAGGCTATCCGTAACGCTATATTTTTGCTCTGTTTCTTGCCTTGTCGGTTGCTGTTTAGACTCAATTTCGGTCTGCATATTCCGCTTATCCCAACTTAATTGTTCGTTAAGTTTTGAATAACTGAACTGTCTGCTGACATCGGAAGCCTTGAAAGTGTAACCGTCTTTGGTGAAACTCAATCCCTCATTCTTACCCGTTCTTCGGTTAATCTTGAAGGTCATACCAATACCTTGCTTTTGCAGTTGGCTTCCCAAGTCCCACCATGTCCGACTTCGTTTCAATGCAGCCTTTACAGCATTGTGAATCTCGTACTTCACCCGTTCAGGATCGTGGAGCTTCTTTACATTGGTCTTGCTCTTATCCTCTGCGTATGTCAATCTGTATTTGTCTTTTAGTTTCTTTGTTGCAATCTCATTACGCTTAAAATCGTTCTGCGAGGAGATTACTTTACCATCGTAGTTGATACGATTATATACCAAATGACAATGCGGATTGTCGGTGTTATGATGCCTTCCCAAGATGAATTGAGTGTTCTTAATGCCCATCAAGTCCATGTATTCTAGAGCAATTTTAGCCATAAACTCATCGCTTAATCGTGGTGCATCTTCAGGCTTAAAGCTGAGTGCAATGTGTCCTAACGGTTGCTTAATTTTCGGATTTAAGAGACACTGACAGTTGAAACTATCAATCATTTCTCTGTTGCTTCCGAGCAGTACACCGTCCGATGCGATGATTTCGGCATTGTCTTTACCCATCACATAGCGTCTGCATCCACCAAAGGATTTTCCCTTCTTGATTTTGCCTATCATCTGTACCTCCTTTCTTCGGTTTTGTAATCGCTTAATACCTCCTTCAACTTGGCAAGCAGTTCCATCACTACGTTCTTTGTTCGATAGAATCCAGTCTGATGCGACAGCTTTGTTAGCTGATTGAGATTGTTTGCCATACCCGTAAGGTTTCGGATTATGGCTGCATCCTCAGTGGAATGTTTGGCTACGATTCGGGCATCAAAGGCTGCATATCGAATGTACTCGGCAAGTGTACGATTGGCATTCTTGCTTCGATGGCGTAGTTTCTCATAGTCGGGCTTTGAGAACTTCACCGTTACCGATTTTGTAAGGCGTTTCAAGGTGCTTACCTGTGGTCTGCCTCTGGGCTTTGATTTGTTTGTTTTCTTATAATTCATCATTTCGTTTTTTTTACTTGGTTATTGATTTTCAATTTGGCTTTTCACAATCTGCGACCATCGGGAGCGGATTGCCTCCTCTCGGGAGTAGAGCGAGGATTTTCGGGTGCAATGGCGGCTCGTCCTACATTTTTCGGCATCCCGAAAGATAACCTCGCTACACCCCAAGACTAAGGTCTTGCTGCGTCAACCGTCATTGACGGTTTTTGATGGTTCCGATTGCTTTTTCTGATTTAGTTACCGTAATGCAGTCCGTCCAAACTGCCGTTGGGCGATAGGGTTGGCATTGCTGCATGCACTCCTACATTACATCCCTTTCCAATGCTCGAAATCTTCTGAATAGAGTTCGATGTGGTGGCGGACGATGTTCTCCAACAGTCCCGACATACTCATTCTATCCTCACCGATTTTGCAAGCGAACTTGTCAAGCATTTTTCGCAACTTACCGCTGATGAATACCGGCTTGCGGTCTTCAATCTTGTAAGGGCGCATAAAGGTCTTGCGGTACTCCTCCAATGAGAGTTTGCGTTGTTTGCTGCTTACTCTGCGTTGGATGGTTGGGGCTGATGGCTCTTCCTCGGTAACATTGGTAGGTGGAACTTCATCAACATCCTCTGTAACGGGAGGTGCTGCTTCCGTTTGGGCTTGTTTTAATTCTGATGGAAGAGGATGTGGCTTGATGTTTTCAATTGAGAAATTCTCCAATGCGGCATCAATACTTTTCTTTCGGCTCTCTTCTGTTTGCGAGTTCTGCTCGGAAAAATCCAAGCCTGTCATTTTTTGCAACTCGGCTTTACTCAAAGTTTCTTTTTTACTCATTTTTGAAATGGTTTTATAAGTTCAACATATGGTCATTGTGCACAATCTTGACCGATTATCTGCTGCAAAGAAAATGTGCATACAATTCTACCACAACTAATTAGGTCTATGTAGGCAATTATGAATTGTATTGCTTTTCAGCGTGATTTGTAAGCAGTGCCGACTGCATAATTCTTCCCAAGTTGAACGGATAGTGATGAATTAAGGCGAAATGCTTAATTGAGGAAATTAAGGACTTAAATACGATAGCGGATAGACGGACAGCCTATGTATCGGGAGTTGGTCTATCCGCTATACTGCTGTCATAGAATTAGCAATTGTCCGTTTCGACTGTTTGATGCAGAAGTTTGTCAGACTGATAGGCATCGGTCTGACAAACGACAATTTAGCGGACAAGATCCGAAACGGATAGCCGTTTAGGGATGCTCTTAAATAATATGGATTACAATGTGATGTATGCTAACAAAGGTAGAATTGAAACACCTATAAAGATCTAAGAGTGCCACGAACTGTGCCACATACTGCAACAGGCTCACCGTATGATTGAGGTGTGATAACTTATCTATTACTTCGCACCAAGAAAACGAAATAACGATGAAAAGAAAAACAACAATGATGAAGAATATAAAAGGATTAAGTGATGCTATTTATAACACCGAATATGCAATGATATGTCAGCCTATGACACGTATAGACATATCCATTGCAGTGTGTTTTTTCCTGCTTTTATTTGCAGTGAAGATACGGCAATGGCTAATGGAAATAAAACAAATTATTGCTGTGGGCAGAGTGGAGAATGACGCCAGAGAGTGCCAAATGAACGCCACATACTGCCACATCTTCAAAACGCTTGGATAGGGACTTATACCGACTATATCTTAGCGGAACAAAAGGTTGAAAATATTAAAAACGAATAAAAATAGGAGCTTATGGATTTAATCATTTTTGAGAGAAAGGCATTCGAGGAATTTGCCACAAAGATTGAGCAGTTCATTCTGCGAGTATCAAACTCACCCGTTGTAAAGGGTGGTAAGAAAAAGACAAACAATTGGCTCGACCATCAGGATGTTTGTCAGAGGTTGAAAATAAGCAAGCGTACATTACAGACCTTGCGTGATAATGGTACGCTTGCCTATACCAAAATCGGTAATCGTACCTACTACCTACCCGAAGATGTGGATAGCATCATCACAAAAGTAGAGGACAGACGAAAAGAAGCCAAGTGGAAAGGGAGAGAAATCTAACCAATGTATAACAATAAAACCATTTAAACTATGTATCAAGAGATGAGAACAAAAGACGATGCGTGGATGCAGTCCATTCACGAGAGTATCGACCAACTATCAGAGATTCTCGATAGTATTCCATAAAACGGGACTACCTCACAGAACGATGATGAGAATCTAAGCGACAAGGAGGTGGCATATATGCTTAAAGTCAGCCGAAGGACATTGAGCGAGTATCGCAGTAACGGAACATTGCCTTACTATGTTCTCGGTGGCAAAGTCCTGTACAAACGAAGTGAGATTGAGCAAGCGTTGAAACGGGAGTACAACGGCAAGTATCTGATGAATGGCAGCGGATAAACCCATCTATATTTTTGGAGGGAGTGAAATTTACCGCTTGCCCTATATTCATCTGTTTCAAAATAATAGTGCCCCTATGGATAGAAACAAGAACAGCATACAAATGGGTTGTCAATGTAAGAACCCTTTTGTATGCTGTCTATTTATCTTTATCTACATTTTCGTCAGTCGTTCATTTCCGTTGCCGTCTGCATTTCTAAGTACAGACATTGAAAGGGGAAAGGTTTTCGGGCTGAATACTCTCCGCAGGAGGAAGATTCCGACCGAAACGGCTTGCCGCCCCGACCTTTCAACTTTCAAGGGCTATTGTACTACCTTCGCAGACGAGCAAAGGAAAGGGGCGAATGACGGAATCGGGAAACTCCTAATATCGCAGATTGGTGATAGACCAATTTCAAATATTACCCTGCAATAATGAAAAATACACCGCCTTTTTGCTCGTTCATAAAAAAGTTGTACCTTTGTTCCAAGATGAGTTGTACATCAATGCAAATCACGCAAGTATGTAGAAATCAGAACAGTTGCCAACTCATTACCTCGTTCTCAGACATTCCGCATAAATATTTTATTCTTAGCGGATTATAAGATTATTCCAAAAATAGCATTTTTATTTGTATACGTTTTCATATTTGCGAAAAAAGAGCGAAATTTGCACGAGAATACTAAATGAAATTATACACCTTTAAATAGAATAATAGAATATGACTAAAAGTGCATTACAAATTGCCAGAGCTGCTTATCAGCCCAAACTTCCTAAAGCGTTGAAAGGCGCAGTTAAAGTTAAGGAAGGTGAACCTACACAGTCTGTAGCTGACCAGGAAGCTATCAAAGCATTGTTCCCTAACACATACGGAATGCCGTTGATACAGTTCGTTGAAGGCGAAGCTGTTAATCTGCCTGCTATCAATGTAGGTGTAATTCTGTCCGGTGGACAGGCTCCCGGCGGACACAATGTGATTTCAGGTTTGTTCGACGGTATCAAGGCGCTGAACAAAGACAGCAAGTTGTTTGGTTTCATTCTGGGCCCCGGTGGTTTGGTTGACCATAACTATATGGAGCTTACTGCTGATATCATTGACGAATACCGCAATACGGGTGGTTTCGATATCATCGGTTCGGGACGTACCAAACTGGAAAAAGAAGAACAGTTTGATAAAGGTTTGGAAATCATCAAAGAACTGGGCATCAAGGCATTGGTAATCATCGGTGGTGATGACTCTAACACCAACGCTTGCGTATTGGCAGAATATTATGCAGCCAAGAATTGTGGCGTACAGGTAATCGGTTGTCCGAAGACTATCGATGGTGACTTGAAGAACGAAATGATTGAAACTTCTTTCGGTTTCGATACTGCTTGTAAGACTTATGCCGAAGTTATCGGTAATATCCAGCGTGACTGTAACTCTGCACGTAAATACTGGCACTTCATTAAATTGATGGGACGTTCTGCTTCTCATATTGCTTTGGAATGTGCTTTGCAGGTTCAGCCTAACGTATGTATCATTTCTGAAGAAGTTGAAGCTAAAGATATGTCTTTGGATGATGTAGTAACTTACATCGCTCAGATTGTAGCCGACCGTGCTGCTCAGGGTAACAACTTCGGTACAGTATTGATTCCTGAAGGTTTGGTAGAGTTTATTCCTGCCATGAAGAGATTGATTGCTGAATTGAACGACTTCCTGGCTGCTAATGCTGCGGAATTTGCTTTGATTAAGAAATCTCATCAACGTGAATATATCATTTCTAAGTTGTCTAAAGAAAACTCGGCTATCTATGCTTCACTGCCCGAAGGTGTAGCCCGCCAGTTGTCATTAGACCGTGACCCGCACGGAAACGTACAGGTATCATTGATTGAAACAGAAAAACTGTTGTCTGAAATGGTAGCTACCAAATTGGCACAATGGAAAGAAGAAGGCAAGTATGTTGGTAAGTTTGCTGCTCAGCACCACTTCTTCGGTTACGAAGGACGTTGCGCTGCTCCGTCAAACTTCGATGCCGACTATTGTTATTCATTGGGCTACACAGCATCTATGTTGATTGCTAACGGCAAGACCGGTTATATGTCTTCAGTTCGCAATACGACAGCTCCTGCTGCAGAATGGATTGCCGGTGGCGTGCCTATCACAATGATGATGAATATGTAACGGCGTCACGGCGAAATGAAACCGGTTATCCAGAAAGCATTGGTGAAACTGGACGGTGCTCCTTTCAAGAAGTTCGCTTCACTGCGTGACAAGTGGGCTACTGAAACAGATTATGTATATCCGGGTCCTATCCAGTACTTCGGTCCTACAGAAGTTTGTGATGAGCCGACTAAGACTTTGCAGTTGGAACAAGGTAAATAATTCTGAATAGAAATATTAATATTGTAGGGGCGAGTTGTTTTCGTCCGGATACACTTCATGTTGTGTTTTCGGGGGATTCAGTTCGCCCCTGCTTTGAATAATTCGGTATATATCAGCACTAAATGAGTAAGCAACCGCCCATATCGGTGGTGAATAAGCCACGTAAGACAACTTCCCGAAAATCTTCTTCCTCTCCGCGCAAATCGCGGAAGAAAGATGCTTCGCCTCATAAAAAGAAGGTAGTCAAGAAATGGGAAATACCGACGGGGCTTTATTATATCCTGATGGGAGCAATCACCGTTGTGTTTTTAAGTGCTTTCTTCTATTTCTTCATTCGTCCTTATTCTTATCGTTGGAAACCTTGTTATGGGCTGAAGGCATACGGTGTATGCATGCCGGCGGGTTTTCATATTCATGGTATTGATGTTTCCCATTATCAGGGAAATATTGACTGGCAACGACTGACTCAGACCCGTCAAAGTCAATTCCCTATCCATTTCATCTTCATGAAAGCCTCCGAGGGCGGAGATTATGGTGATCGTGTTTTTCAGGCAAATTTTGATTCAGCCAAGGCTTATGGATTTATTCGCGGGGCTTACCATTTCTATAATCCGAAAACAGACCCGGTTCGTCAGGCTGATTTCTTTATCAATTCCGTAAAGTTGGACACAGGTGATTTACCTCCCGTACTCGATATCGAAAAGCGTGGAGATGATGCCCAGACTCTTCGTCGGGATTTAAAAATATGGCTGGATAAAATAGAGAGACATTATAAAGTAAAGCCTATTCTTTATACTTCTTATAAGTTCAAGACCCGCTATCTTAATGATTCTATATTTGATTCTTATCCTTATTGGATTGCTCATTATTATGTTGATTCGGTGGAATATAAAGGCAACTGGAAATTCTGGCAGCACACTGATGTGGGTACACTTCCCGGCATTAAGGAAAAGGTGGATTTGAACATATTCAATGGCTCATTGGAGGAATTGAAATGCATGACTATCCGCTGAGGCATTTCATAAAAAACAGACTATCTGTTCGGTTTTAGGTGAAGTGTTCGTTTTCGGACATTGGATTTGTTTTTTATTGATTTGATTATCAATATGATATGACTTTGGCATATACTTTGTGTTTGAGAATAAAGAAACAAAGTATGTGTATATTATGATAAGAACGTATTTTAATCAAGCTTTTCATTTAATCAGGCAGAATCCATTGTTCAGTGGTTTCTATATACTTGGAACCGGATTGGCCATATCGATGGTTATGTTATTGGTTGTTATTTATTATATAAAGGTAGCAGGAATTTATCCGGAGACTAATCGTGCGCGGATGATGGTTATATCGGATGTGCACATGCAGAGTGTTGATAATTCCAATTCTAATTCGACGGGTCTGATAGCCTACAATATAGTGAAAGACCTTTTTTACAATCTGAAAGGTACAGAAGCGGTTTCTGCTATAGGAACTTATGTGGCAGGAGATGGTTATGCTCAGTTGCCTTCTTCAAAACATCGCATACCGGTAGTTCAAAAAGCAGTGGATGTTGCCTTCTGGAAAGTTTTCGATTTTGACTTTGTAGATGGAGCTCCCTTTAGCGAATCCGATTTTGCCAGTGGCATTCATCACATTGTCATTTCAGAGGAAGTGGCGCAACGGATTTTTAATACTTCGAAGGTGGTGGGCAAGTATCTTACGATAGATTTTGTGGAGTATAAAATATGTGGAGTTGTCAAAACCCCCAGTTATGCCACGGAACTGAGCTATGCACAAGTATGGATTCCATATACTTGTTTTCCGGGGTATGATAAGTATAATCAATACGATGCGCTAGGTGCCTATGAAGTAGTCATATTGGCACGTTCCTCTTCCGATTTTGACAGCATAAAAGCTCAGGTAGATGAATTTACCCGAAAGTTTAATGCTATTTCTCATGATGGCTATAAACTGCTTTGGCATGGACAGCCTTATGCTTACTGGAAAACATTATTCCGTGTGGACTCTATGACGGACTTGGATTTTATGTAGATTTTCCGTCAGATAGGAGCTGTTTTGCAGATGCTGTTGTTAGTGCCGGCATTTAATTTATCGGGCATGATATCGGGACGAATGGAAAAACGTTTGCCCGAGATAGGAGTGAGAAAAGCATTTGGAGCAACGTCTTGTGTCTTATTTTCACAAATAATCTGGGAGAACCTGATTTTGACTGTTATTGGCGGTTGTCTGGGTTTGATTATATCTTATGGAATGGTGTTATTATCTAAAAATTGGCTGCTTACTTTGCTGGACGACAATGTAACGGCGTTACCTGATGGGGTAGGTGTGAGTATAACTCCTCAAATGCTGTTCAGTCCTGTTCTGTTTATGGCTGCCTTCCTGATATGTGTGGTGATAAATTTGTTCTCAGCCGTTATTCCGGCATATCTTTCTCTGCGAAAAGATATTGTGTATTCCATTAATAAACAAAAATAAGAGGTTATGTGGCATCATATATTTAGAAACCTTTGGAATTCGCGTAAGCGTAATGTGTGGATATTGTTGGAGTTGATTGTTATTGCCATTGTATGTTGGATGGTAATCGATCCCTTATTTGTTATTTTCTATAATAAGTCGATTCCGGATGGCTATGAGGCAGATGGGTTGTACAGGCTTCAGCTTTCTGTGGTTCCTTCTGATGAAGAAATTCGCCCGGAAGATTTCCGGAAATTGATGGAACGGCTTCGAAGTCATGAGCAAATCGAATCGGCTACTTATGTAGTCAATAACCACTATCCTTGTTCGCGTGGAAACAGTTTTAATAATCTTACTTTGGACACAATGAGTGTTCGTGTTGCTTTTATGGATTTTGTTCCGCACACCGATTTCTTTCAAACCTGGCGGATACGTTCGGTCAAAGACGGTACTTGGGAAAGCCTCGAAAATGCCGAATATACGGTGAATAGTATTTTGATGACTTCGGATGCTGCTGCTTGTCTTTCGCCCGATAAAGATCTGACCGGAGGTGTGGTTTATGCAAAAGATAGTGTTCCTCTGAAGGTAACGGCGTTGATTCAACCGGTCAAAATGAAGAGTTGTATGCAGCCTTATTATCTTCGTCTCAATGCACGTACTGACGGCATTCCGTCATGGGCCTATGAGGGAGGTTTGACTGTCTTTGCCCGTACAAAACCCGGAGTTGCGGAAACTCGCTTCATTGAGGATTTTATTCCTTGGATGGAAGAGTATTTGGCAGTGGGGAGGTTGTTTATCAGCAAGATTGAACCTTTCAGTAAAGTACGTGAGCAAAGTGATTTAAAAGAAGGAGCTACCAGTGAGATTCGTATTAAATATGCCCTTTGCTATTTCTTTCTGGTGAATTTGTTTTTAGGAGTCAGCGGGACATTTTGGTTGAGTACCCGTACACGTCGGGAGGAAATGGGAGTGAGATTGTCTTATGGGGCGTCTCCGGGACATATTCGTCTTTTATTATTGGGTGAAGCCGGTATGTTGACTACCATAGCAGTATTGATAGGTTGTCTTGTTTATTTTCAGTGGGTGCTGAAAGATGGATTTTATGTGTTGTCGGGTATGACGCCCGGTGATAATATGCGTTATATTACTAATCATTTTACAGTTCATTTTCTGATAGTGTCGTTGATTGTATATCTTATCATGATGATAGTAACATGGATTGGAGTATGGATACCGGCTTATAATATCAGTAAAATATCTCCTGTAGAAGCCCTGAAAGACGAATAATGTTTTTATATTTGCCGTATGAATATAGTAATGAATATATTGTGGATTGTTTTGGGCGGACTGTTTATTTGCATAGAATACATTATAGCGAGCCTGTTGTTGATGGTCACCATCATTGGAATTCCTTTTGGTCTGCAGACATTGAAGCTGTCAGTTTTGGCACTTTGTCCGTTTGGTATGCAGGTGCGCAGTTGCCCCGGCGGTGAGGGTTGCTTGAGTGTTTTGATGAATATACTTTGGATATTGGTAGGAGGTATTTGGATAAGTTTGTCTCATTTAGCTTTTGGTTTGTTATTATGCATCACTATTATCGGTATTCCATTTGGTTTGCAACATTTCAAGTTGGCTGGACTGGCACTTACTCCTTTCGGGAAAGAGATAGTTTAAGTCGTGCTGTCATAGAAAAAGAGTGTGTCAAAACGTGAATAATACTGTCGTTTCGTTGGTAGGGGCGAGGTTCGCTCGCCCGAAAACAGTTTGCTTTGTGTCTTCGGGCAGGCGAACCCTGCCCCTACAGCTGACGATGGGATAGGCCGGTTTAGTTTTGACACACTCTCCTGTTGCAAAAAGACTTTGATGTTTCCAAAAAAGATCGAGATGTTTTCCAAAAAGATGGTGATGTTTCTTAAAAACATCACCATCTTTTTTAAAAAGCCCGGTATGTTTTTATGTAAGGGAAGATGGAACCACCCTCACCAAGCCGGTCATTCCTCTTTTTCCGTTCATCCTTACATTTTAGTTTTAACAAGCGG
>ENA-ORKQ01000257-ORKQ01000257.1-human-gut-metagenome-genome-assembly--contig:-NODE-257-length-11084-cov-5.81458_pt1 | contig 11084 bp, 6 predicted proteins | sample MGYA00243060_ERZ508809 | MGnify/ENA primary metagenome ERZ508809 (study PRJEB26277, sample SAMN04329829) | human gut metagenome | biome: human-associated habitat | host: Homo sapiens | place: USA... | reverse complement strand
AGGACCATGCCGTAGCATAGCGGATTTTGAATTATCCGTCGCTTCGGTAACTGCCTCCATTGACTTACGTGACATAGGGTCCCGCGCACAACGTTACCTGCCACGCGACTGTGACCCTCCTACTGTATCCAAGGCTGATGCCGATGCAACGCCTATCCTGATGGTAGCTATCCAAAGTGACAGCCGCTCTCTGTTGGAACTGAGTGAAATAGCAGACTTGACCGTAAAAGAACAACTGCAAACCATTTCGGATGTAAGCAGCGTATCTATTTGGGGAGAAAAACGTTACTCCATGCGCTTATGGCTCGACCCCACCAAGATGGCAGGGTATGGCATTACTCCGGTAGATGTAAAGAACGCAAGAACGCGATAACCAATGAAAATATAGAACTCCCATCGGGCAGCATTGAAGGTAATACCGTAGAATTGACCTTACGCACCATGGGACAAATGCACACCGCTAAAGAATTCAATAACATCATATTAAAAGAAGTAGGCGGAAGAGTTGTCCGTTTCAGCGATATCGGTTACGCCGAACTAGGTCCGGCAGATATCAAGAGTTATATGAAAATGAACGGAGTGCCGATGGTAGGTGTCGTTGTCATTCCACAACCCGGTGCCAACCATATCGAAATCGCCGATGCCGTATACCAGCGTATGGAGCAGATGAAGAAGGATTTGCCCGACGATGTGAAATACAGCTATGGCTTTGATAACACTAAGTTTATCCGCGCTTCTATTGATGAAGTAAAAAGTACGGTGTATGAAGCGTTCGTACTGGTTATCATCATCATTTTCCTGTTCTTGCGCGATTGGCGCGTGACACTGATTCCCTGCATCGTTATTCCGGTTTCATTGATCGGAGCTTTCTTTGTGATGTACATAGCAGGTTTCTCCATCAATGTGCTGACCATGCTGGCGGTGGTATTGTCTGTAGGTTTGGTAGTGGATGACGCCATCGTTATGACAGAGAATATCTATATCCGCATAGAACGAGGTATGCGTCCGTTCGAAGCAGGAATAGAAGGGGCAAAAGAAATTTTCTTCGCTGTTATCTCCACCACTATCACCCTGGTGGCAGTGTTCTTGCCCATCGTATTTATGGAAGGAACCAGCGGACGTTTATTCCGTGAGTTCAGTTTCGTTGTGGCAGGTTCGGTCATCATTTCTTCCTTTGCCGCATTAACGTTCACCCCTATGCTGGCAACCAAGTTATTGATTAAACGGGAAAAACAGGGATGGTTCTACCAAAAGACAGAGCCTTTCTTTGAAGGTATGAACCGCATATATGCCCGTTCACTGAATGCTTTTCTTAAAAGACGCATATGGGCAATACCTGTTACAGTGATTATGTTGATAGCCATCGGAGTACTTTGGGGCCAAATACCCGCTGAAATGGCTCCTATGGAGGACCGTTCGCAAATAAGTATCAATACACGTGCAGCTGAAGGAGCCAGCTATGAATACATCCGTGATTATACGGAAGATATCAACAATCTGGTAGATTCTATTATACCCGATGCAGAATCAGTAACCGCACGCGTTTCCAGTGGCAGTGGAAATATACGTATCACATTGAAAGATATCAAAGATCGTGATTATACCCAGATGGAAGTTGCCGAACGTATTTCACAGGCCATCCGCAATAAAACGAAAGCACGTGCCTTTGTGCAACAACAGTCTTCTTTCGGCGGGCGGAGAGGAAGTATGCCCGTACAATATGTACTACAAGCTGTCAGTATAGAAAAACTGGAGAAAGTATTACCGGATTTTTTAAGCAAAGTATATGATAACCCTACTTTCCAGATGGCGGACGTGGACCTGAAGTTCAGCAGCCCAGAAATGAGAGTGAATATTAACCGTGATAAGGCAGGCACAATGGGAGCCACTGTGCGTGATATAGCCGAAACACTGCAATACGGTCTCAGCGGACAACGTATGGGCTATTTTTATATGAATGGAAAACAATATGAGATTTTGGGCCAGATAAACCGCCAACAACGTAATACACCGGCCAATATCAAATCTATTTACATACGAAGCGACAAAGGGGAAATGATTCAATTGGACAATCTGGTAGAATTTGTAGAATCCGTAGCTCCTCCTAAATTATACCACTACAACCGTTTTATTTCCGCTACCGTATCTGCCGGACTAGCAGATGGAAAGACCATCGGACAAGGTTTGGAAGAAATGGATAAAATCGCCGCCCAGACTTTGGACGAAACCTTCCGTACCGCCTTGTCGGGAGACTCCAAAGACTATCGGGAAAGTTCATCCAGCCTGATGTTTGCTTTCATTCTGGCATTGATACTTATCTATCTTATTCTGGCAGCACAGTTCGAAAGTTTCAAGGATCCTTTCATTATCATGCTTACCGTTCCGCTAGCCATTGCAGGAGCACTGATTTTCATGTATGCCGGAGGTATCACGATGAACATATTCAGCCAAATCGGCATTATCATGTTGATAGGTCTAGTGGCAAAGAATGGTATTTTGATTGTGGAATTCGCCAATCAGAAGCAGGAGGGCGGAGAAAACAAGATGCAGGCCATCCGGGATGCCGCTTTGCAACGCTTGCGCCCTATTCTCATGACAAGTGCCTCTACCGTATTAGGTTTGATTCCACTGGCATTCGCAACAGGAGAAGGCGCCAATCAACGTATCGCCATGGGTACGGCTGTTGTGGGAGGAATGTTAGTATCTACTTTCCTGACCATGTATATCGTACCGGCTATTTATAGTTATATATCTACCAACCGAAACGTTAAAACAGAAATTGTATGAAACGAATCATTATAACTTTATGTATCTGCACCGCATGGGTGGCTTCCACCTATGCGCAATATCCTTATACGCTGAAAAAATGTCTGGAGGAAGGGCTTGCAAACAATTATTCCATACGTATCACCCGTAATGAAGAACAAATCAGCCATAACAATGCCACATTAGCAAATGCCGGTTATCTGCCAACTGTTGATTTGTCTGCCGGATATACAGGAACGTTGGACAATACGGATACCAAAAGCAGAAGTACAGGCACTACAGCCAGTGAACGAAACATCTACGACCAAACCTTAAAGGCCGGGCTGGATGTAAACTGGACTCTGTTCGACGGATTCAATATCAGCACCACCTACAAAAAACTTAAGGAATTGGAACACCAGGGAGAAACCAACACGCGTATCACCCTTGAAGATTTCATAGCGGGACTCACTGCCGAATACTATAATTATGTACAACAGGAAATCCGTCTGAAGAACTTCCTTTACGCTGTGTCTTTATCCAAAGAACGCCTGCGCATTGTAGAAGAACGATACCATATCGGTAATTTTTCCCGGCTGGATTATCAACAAGCCAAAGTGGACTTCAATGCAGACAGTGCACAATATATGAAACAACAAGAACTGGTGGTTACCTCACGTATCAACCTGAACGAGTTAATGGCTGTACAGGAAGTCAACCGGCCGCTACGTGTCAATGACTCTATCATAACAGTGAATGACGCGCTGAATTATGATGAATTATGGGAATCCACCCTTAAGACGAATGCCAACCTGCTGAAAGCTGATCAAAATACAACAATTGCCCAATTGGATTACCGTCAGGTTCTATCCCGTAATTATCCCTATGTGAAATTGAACGCCGGTTATGGCTATACATTCAACAAATATGAAACAAACGCCACCAGCCGGAGAAGCAATTGGGGACTAAACGGAGGAATTACCGTAGGCATTAACCTATGGGATGGTAACCGTCGCCGTGAAAAGCGCAATGCCAGCCTGCAAATACGTAACTCGCAACTGGAAAGAGAACAACTGGAATTGGGTTTGAAAGCAGATTTAAGCAATCTGTGGCAAGCCTATCGCAATAATTTACGTTTATTAAATTTGGAACGCCAAAATCTGGTTGCCGCCCGTGAAAACCATGAAATAGCCAAAGAACGTTATCTGCTGGGAGATCTCTCCGGTATCGAGATGCGTGAAGCCCAAAAGAGTCTGCTTGATGCGGAAGAACGTATTTTATCTGCTGAATATAACACCAAAGTCTGTGAAATTTCCCTGCTCCAACTAAGTGGAAGAATAACGAAATATCTTGAATAATCGTTATAGCCTTTACTTATAGCTTGTAATTCATAGCAGTTATCCGTACCTTTGCACACAATTATCACTAAGTACGTTGTAAAAAGATATGGGATTATTTATCAAGAAACCTTTTGCTGCATTACAAGCCGAAGCCTATGAGTCTGGAAACAAGACCCTGAAAAGAGTCTTGGGACCATGGAGCTTAATCGCATTAGGAGTAGGTGTTATCATCGGTGCCGGATTATTTTCCATCACCGGAACAGTGGCCGCAGGATACACAGGTCCTGCCATTACTTTATCTTTTGCCATAGCGGCAATCGGTTGTTGTTTTGCCGGTTTATGCTATGCTGAATTTGCTTCCATGATACCTGTAGCAGGTAGTGCTTATACATACTCATATGCTACAATGGGCGAACTTATAGCATGGATTATCGGCTGGGATCTAGTATTGGAATATACTGTTGCCGCTACTACCGTCAGTATCAGTTGGAGCAGATATCTCGTTGTTTTTTTGGAAGGAGTGGGGATCAATATACCCCATGCATTTGCTGCTTGTCCCTGGGACGGAGGTATTGTGAATATACCGGCCGCACTGATTGTAGTGCTGATGAGTATTTTTCTGATTCGTGGAACAGAAGGAAGTTCTATTTTTAACGGCTTCATTGTATTCCTGAAGGTGGCAGTGATTCTTATTTTCGTTGTATTAGGATGGAAATACATTAATGCAGAGAATTATGTTACTTATATCCCTGCCAATACAGGTACTTTAGGCGAGTTCGGATTCTCGGGCGTATTGCGTGGAGCAGCGATTGTATTTTTCGCCTTTCTTGGTTTTGACGCCGTAAGTACAGCCGCTCAGGAAACAAAAAATCCGAAGCGGGATATGCCCGTCGGCATTCTAGGTTCCCTGCTGATTTGCACCATTCTTTATATGGTATTTGCTTACGTAATGACGGGAGTTGCCCATTATTCTGACTTTGCAGGACAACAAGGTATCGCACCTGTTGCCGTAGCGATTGACCACATGGGACATGCAGATACCACAGGAGTAATTCATCCGGATTATCCGTGGTTGAACCGGGCCATCGTACTGGCTATCCTGTTTGGTTACTGCTCGGTTATTTTGGTAACTCGTGGTTGATTCGGGCCTTCGTACTGGTTATCCTGTTTGGTTTCTGCTCGGTTATTATGGTATCTTTGCTAGGACAAAGCCGTGTATTTCTTTGTATGAGCCGCGACGGACTGTTGCCTCCTTTCTTTTCAAAGATTCACGAGAAATACCGGACACCGGCACACAGTAATTTGTTATTCATGGCCATTGTAGGAGGGCTGGCAGCATTTGTTCCGGCACGTGTAGCCGGAGAAATGACCAGTATAGGTACCTTATTCGCCTTCACATTGGTTTGCGCGGCAGTATTGATCGTGCGCAAAAGTATGCCTGACGTACATCGTGCCTTTAAAACTCCTTTTGTTCCCACGGTACCGATTCTAGGCATCCTTACCTGCCTTTGTATGATGTTGTTTCTTCCGGCTGATACTTGGATCCGATTGGTATTATGGATGCTGATAGGTCTGGATGTTTATGCCTGCTACGGAGTAAAACACAGCAAGCTAGAACATAATGTAAAACGACGCAAAGGACTCACCATATTGAATATGGCAGGAATCGCCCTGTCTGTACTTTCAGTTATTACAGGATTATGGCATCAACAGACTGTAGGCTGGGAGGAAGACAAGACATTGCTCGCTATTTCGTTCGTCTTTGCGTTCACACATTGTGCATTCTATATGGTACGTATCTGGAAACAGACATCCGAAAAGAAGAAGTAAGCGTTTTCTACACGCTATCTGCTTCCATAACTTTCATTCACTGTAAGGGGTAAATTCAATCACCCCCTACCGTGAATAAAGTTATCATAATTTCATACCCATCAGTTCTGAACCCATAATCAAGCCTTATAACCTATGAAAGTCTTAAGTTATCCATAGTAGAAAGAACATTTAAAAAACTTCTTCAAAAATGTTTTTAGCTACTACCACAGTATTTCCTTCAGGAATTGAGGAATAGAATCCTGTTTCTTTAGTCCATGCTTCTTCCAAGGTATAAAAATCAAGTTCCTCCGGTTGCTTTCCATCCAGGACACAAGCTAAATAATCAAAATAAGCCTTCCATCTCATAAAATAAAAATCTTTCAAAATGCCATTCCATTCTTTATGAGCATAATCACGAAGTCCGCCTTGATCTGCCGCTACACGATTTCCCCATGTAGTAATCTGAACACGTGCATTCCATTCGTATAATGCTTTTTCTTCCTGGGTCTGTCCTGCTGAACGTGCCGCTTCAATCCAAGTTCCAACCTTGAATTCTTTCCGGGTACCCAGCAAGTGGTCTTGCAATAGAATAAGATGCAGAAAATGCTGTGAAGCCAACTCAAATACTTGCTTGTCTCCTGCCCGGAACGCAGCCGTTACCACTTTTTGCATCAAACGCCCCTTTTCTGCCAATGCCTGCCGTAGCACATCCACCAAATCGAACTCAAAATTATTATTACCCTGATATTTATCAGCCACAGAAACCATCAGTCGGGCAGCCTCTATCACATCCTGCGGATTATAGTATTCTTTCATCTCCGACCAACTGGATACCTGATATACATCCAACCCCGGACGAGCACAGAATACAGACTCATGCGTTCCCTGTTGTATCTTCTCCTTGGGACTATTATAAATACCGTTACCTAGTAAATCCCAAGCTTGTTGCAAAGCCTCATCCTCTACCCCATAACGAGCATATACATATCCTTTCAACCACTCATCACGAGTAAACCGATGCTCACGCCATGGCAACTCCATCACCAGCTCATACATAACCGGGTTGTTCTCAATACCTTCCGGAGTCATCCCTACTCCACACAACGTCTTTCCGGCATGGTTATCTGTTTTCGCATCATAAAAACCATTAATTAGCGCGTCCATTTTACCATGCAATCCTATATTACCACCAAAATTCAAAAGCATACAATACACCCACCCATGTTGTCCATATCCCCCTTTGCGACACCATTCTGATGCCGGATCCCCCCATTGCGGACGGCATTCGCTGTGCAAATCCAAGACTAATAAATCTCCTGCTTCCAAATGTTCTATCATCGAAGTACGAGGGTTGTCTTGCCATGCCTGAGCCACCCACACAGCATCCGGATTTGTTTTTTTCATGGCTTTCATGATGGCTTTACCGGCTGCATCCAAATTTACTCCTTGAGTACTTCCCCCTTCATGAAACGGATCAATAGCGTAAAAACCAGTTTTTCCATACAGTTTTGTCAGTTCTTTATAATACAAAGCAGAGATTTCTTCAAAGCGTTCATCCTCCGGCTGTAAAAAGGCAGGACGATGATAGCTGCACCAAAATCCGGGATCAGCAACATTCAATCCTAATTTCTCCTTTGCATTATGGGGAACCATGCCGCAATATCCCGGCAACACAGGTTCGATGCCATATTCACGCATTCTTTTTACGATCTTCTTCTGAAGTTTCTCCTGGCGGATGTACCAGCTTTCAGGATTAGGTCCTCCCCACCCTTCCAGATTATTCATCAACCACCAAGCTGTAAAACCCGGTCCGGCTACAAACTCATTAATTTCATCCTTAGTATATCCTAGTTTTAGAAGTACATTTCTCCAAACCGACTCAGTCCCTGTCAATGCCAGGGAAAGATTGATACCATGAAGCGCCATCCAATCTATCTCCTTTTCCCAACGCTCCCAGTCCCAAAAAGCCATGGAGTAAGAGAAAGTACAATAATTCAGATCATAACGATAGGGCAGATCCGTTTCATGCCGTTCCTTTTTAGTCACAGGGGGCAAAACAGCAGGCAGTTTTGCAGTCATTCCATTCCAAGAAAGATGTATGCCTGCATAATATTTCAAATACCAATTCAATCCGGTAGCAATATTTACATAATCATTACCCCGGATAATTACTTTATCACCTTTCTGATCGAGTTCAAAAAAATCGGTCCCCGATTTCTGACGTTCGATAATAAATTTGGAGGAAGCTCCTTTGTCGATGCGCTCTAATAATCCTGTAACAGGAGAAGAAAATAAGTTGCTTGTCACCCATAACAGCACAAACAACAATCGTAGTTTTTTCATCATATTATTAAGGTAACGGATAACACCAATTAAATAAAAAACAGAACAGCCCCCTCTCCTTTAAAGGGAGGAAGGCTGTATTAGTATTATTACGAAATAATTAATTATTTACAATTTCCAAGGCAACGCGGCTTCAACTGCTTGAAGAAGTCATTACCTTTATCGTCCACTAAAATGAATGCCGGAAAATCTTCCACTTCTATTTTCCAAATAGCTTCCATACCCAATTCCGGATATTCCACACACTCAATGCTCTTGATATTATTCTGAGCAAGGATAGCAGCCGGACCACCAATAGAGCCCAGATAGAAACCGCCATACTTCTTACAAGCATCCGTTACCTGCTGGCTACGATTACCTTTTGCCAACATTATCATGCTACCACCATGTGACTGGAACAAATCCACATACGGATCCATACGTCCTGCCGTAGTGGGCCCCATAGAACCACAAGCCATACCTTCCGGAGTTTTTGCCGGACCGGCGTAATAGATAGGATGATCTTTGATATACTGCGGCAAATCTTCGCCACGATCCAAACGTTCTTTCAATTTAGCATGAGCAATATCGCGACCTACAATAATAGTTCCGTTCAATGACAGACGGGTAGCTACCGGATATTTGGTCAATTCTTTCAGAATATCCGCCATAGGTTGGTTCAGGTCAATCTTAACCACATCTCCTTCACCTGCTTCACGAAGTGCTGCCGGAATCAGTTCACCCGGTTTATCATCCATCTTTTCAATCCAGATACCGTCTTTATTGATCTTACATTTTATATTACGGTCAGCAGAACAGGAAACACCCAGACCGATAGGACAAGAAGCACCGTGACGGGGCAAGCGGATGATGCGGACATCGTGAGCCATATACTTACCGCCGAACTGTGCACCCAAACCAATCTTATAAGCTTCTTCCAATACTTGTTTTTCCAGTTCCACATCGCGGAAAGCACGCCCGTATTCATTTCCGGTAGTAGGCAGCTCGTCGTAATAGTGAGTGGACCCGTCGTAAATGTGAGGTGACGCTAACTTAACAGTCAGCAAGGTCTTCTCTGCTGATGTACCACCGATTACAAATGCAATATGATAAGGGGGACAAGCGGCCGTACCCAAAGTTTTCATTTTCTCAACGAGGAAAGGAACCAATGTAGCCGGATTCAATACAGCTTTCGTTTCCTGATATAAATAGGTTTTGTTCGCCGAACCACCCCCTTTAGTCACACAAAGGAACTTGTATTCCATACCCTCAGTAGCTTCCAAATCAATTTGTGCAGGCAGGTTGCATTTGGTGTTCACCTCATCGTACATAGTCAAAGGAGCATTCTGAGAATAACGAAGATTTTCTTCCGTATAAGTCTTATAAACTCCCAAGGAAAGGGCTTCTTCATCACAATAGCCGGTCCATACCTGCTGACCTTTCTCACCATGGATAATAGCAGTACCCGTATCTTGACAAAGAGGTAATTTACCTTTAGCTGAAACTTCTGCATTACGCAAGAAGGTCAATGCTACATATTTATCGTTATCACTGGCTTCGGGATCACTCAGAATCTTAGCAACCTGTTCATTGTGTGAACGGCGAAGCAAAAAAGAAACATCACGGAAAGCAGCGTTAGCCATAGCAGTCAGACCTTCTTTTTCAATTTTCAAGATAGGTTTTCCTTCAAACTCACTTACTGACACATAATCTTTAGTCAGCAAATAATACTCGGTTTTATCAGGTCCCAACGGGAACATGTGCTGATAGTGGAACGGAGGTGTTGCCATATTGATACTTATTTTTAGTTAAAAGTTATTAGTGTGACAAAGGTAGTAACTATTATCGAAATTTTTCCTTAATTAGCGTGAAAACTTTCAAGGAATGTCCTTACCTTTGCCAACTCATTAAAATAACATCGCATTATACATGAAAAAATTAGGCAAATTATTATTTATTACTTCATTACTGTTATGCTTTCTCATCCCTCGAGGATGGACACAAACCCAAGCAAAAAACCAACCGGACAGTATCGAACTCAAACTGAAGGAAATCTACACGAAACGGGAAGTCATGATTCCCATGCGTGACGGAATCAAGCTTTACACCGCTGTCTACGAACCGAAAGACAACAGCAGGCAGCATCCTATCCTGATGCACCGCAGCCCTTACTCTTGTTCCCCATACGGAGAAGGATTTGACCGTCATTTCAGGACTAATCTGAAAAACTATATAGAGCACCGATATATTATCGTCTTCCAAGATGTACGTGGACGGCATAAGAGTGAAGGGATATTTATCCAAGTACGCCCTCTCAACAAAAACAAAAAGGGTAAGAAAGATAAAAAGAATATAGACGAAGCTACGGACACATACGATACCATAGAATGGTTGATTCACAACACATATAATAACGGAAATGTAGGAACATGGGGAATCAGTTATGATGGTTTCTATGCCACTATGACAGCTTCCTCCAATCATCCGGCTTTGAAAGCTGTTTCTCCGCAAGCTCCCGTCACCGACTGGTTCCGTGGAGATGACCGTCATCACAACGGAGCCTTCACCCTGCTGCAAACCACTAATTTCCTTCCCAGACTGGAAGGACGCCACATAGGGAAAGGAGTGATGAACCAAATTGTAAAGAATGATGTTTACACAGATTTTCTGACACTCGGTACCTTTAAGAACGTGGACGACTTGGTACGTGATACTACACAGACATTGTGGAATGATATCAAAAACCACCCTGATTTCGATGATTTCTGGAAAGCGCGCGACGCACGAACCTCCTGATATAACTTGAAGCCCGCCAGATTGGTGGTAGGTGGACTGTATGCCTCCGAAGACTGTTACGGAGCTTGG
>ENA-ORKQ01000252-ORKQ01000252.1-human-gut-metagenome-genome-assembly--contig:-NODE-252-length-11199-cov-4.32547_pt1 | contig 11199 bp, 15 predicted proteins | sample MGYA00243060_ERZ508809 | MGnify/ENA primary metagenome ERZ508809 (study PRJEB26277, sample SAMN04329829) | human gut metagenome | biome: human-associated habitat | host: Homo sapiens | place: USA... | reverse complement strand
ACAGAACTGAGGAACTTAACCCATACCTAAGGTACCCCAACCAAGAGATAAACAACAACCACCTCCACTCCGAACACATAAGATTACAGATAAGAGAAATGTTACAAATCCCACTAAGAGATATAACCATAATCGATATAATATCACTACCATGAAAAAGAAAGACCTAATATACATACCCCACCAAGATACTTGGACAGAACACTTCCCTAATCCGGGCAGTAACAAAAATGGTAACAAAAATGATTACACTCTATACCTAAGTGATCCCCAAGCCCAGTATAATAAGTTACTCCGTACCCAACAGAAACTAAGAAACAAAAAGAAATGAATATCCTCTTTCACATAATCCGAATAATCCTATCCGTAGTCACCATTCTAACCCTCATACGAAATGAGAAAATATACCAAGCCCACAAGCACTCCCACCCAACAAACAAAATAAGATACCTCTTATCACAAATCCTAACCCTAAACCTAAAAACCCTATCACTAATATCACTCTCCCACCTATATAAGTACCTAACCATATACCTATAACCAATACCCTCCTCCCAAACAAAACAAAATAACAAAATCATACTAACGCTAACTAAGGTACATATAATAAATACCTAATACATATACCCCTTAATATACTACATACCAATCATATAATACATAATCAATATATCCTAATACATATCAAGGTACCTCGCCGGGGGTTTTGGGGATTTAGGCAAACAAGGCTAGGCAAACTTACCTTACTATACAAAGCCACTCAACTCACTATATAGCCACTATACCATATAGCTCTACTACACACTTTAAAGGCAAACTCAAAAAGGCCTATGTGATGATAATTTTTCGTCCCCTAATAGCCTCTAAATCCGATTGCCTTGAGTACCCTTTATATGTATTATATTATAGATTGCATTCAAGGTAATTCGAAGGTAGGGGATTATATAATACAGCTATGTTATGTAGCTTCTATGTATGTAGGTAGTATAGCTTTAGTACATCGTCGATTAATGGCCATCACAATTTACCTTGATTACCTTCACCAAGTTATTATATTATGTATTATATAATACATATAGGTTGGGGTTATGTAAATAGGATACTAGGTTTTAGGGCTAAATGGTTTATAGGATTTAAGGCCTTCAAGGGGCATATTTAGGTAATATTCCTAGTAAGTATGTAATTTATTTGCTTAGTATTTATATTAGCATTATTTGTAAAGCTCTAGGACAATTTTGTGATCTAGGTACCCCTAAATTACCGAGAGCCATTAGGTATTATATAATATTAGTTATAGGTAGGGAAGGTAAAGGGCAATCTCCATTAATGGCCTCTGGGGATTTTAGAGGGATAAAGGCAAATTAACCTTCAAGGCTATTAAGGACCTCACAAGGCAATTGAGGTTATTGCATAATTAAAATAAAGTCTTTATATTTGCAGTAAGAAAATAAAATAATAATCACTTAAAACTCACTTACCTATGAACACAGAAGAATTATCAAACCGATTAACACAAATCGTACAAGGCATTACTAATACTCACCCTATTAGGATTAAGGCTACTATCGAAGTTTTCCTTGAAGAATTTGACCCAAGCCAGAACTATCTTCTCTCTATTTCAGATATAGAAGGCTATGAGACCCAATTTATCGAATTCGAGATTTGGGACGAAAATGAGGGTCCTATACCAGGTATCAAACTTTTCAAGGATCTCAATATATACCTTGAACGAGAATATTGCGAATACTAACCATATAATACATATATCACAATGGAAACCAATTTCGAATACCTAGCCAAGATTCTCAAGGATGATGCCCTTGACACCTGGACTCTAAAAGAACAAGAAGAAATCAATAAACTAGACCTAACCCAAGGTCTACATATTTTCTTATATGATGCCTATACCGGTATTATATCCTATTGCCAAACGAGTAAACCTACAAACCGAAAACCCATATATGAATCAGAATATATAATAATCCTAGACTCAGATAGTATAATAGGTTAAGAATATTGCCCAGGCCTAACTTAGGTTCTGGGTTTTTACTTACGCTAACTTAGTAAGCCATTATAGGCTAGTCTATGAAACCCATTTCCCATAGGCTTACCATAGTCCATATATGGCCTTATAGAATTAGGACCAAGGGGTTTTATAGAGGGATATATCCCAAGGGCCTTAATTCTTTATTACCTTAGTCAATTAATGGCCTTCAATATACAGGTATATAATACACTTCCTAGAGGACAGGCATAGGCCATATAGGATTATCTATATACATATCATATATGCCCACTACAAGGCGTGTGAAGATTACCCTTGTGAACCCCCAAAATTAAGTGCAAATATTAAGTGCACAATATTTTCTATTTTATGAATTTTTCACAAAAATAATTTTGAAAATAAAATTATTCATTTTCTCAAAAATTTTTCTTGAAAATGTTTGTAGATTAAAATAAAGTTCGTATCTTTGCAATGTGAGAAAAACAAAGCGATATTTGAATGAATTTTTATTTAAAACTTTTTAAGAAAATAATTTTCTAAAAATTTTGTAGATTAAAAAATAGTTCTTATCTTTGCAATACAGAAATGAAATAAATACTACCTTATTAGAATAGTTTAAAAAGTCTTGAAAGTCTATTTGAAAAGGTAATAAAAATAATAAATAATAAAACTTTCAAGCAATTTAATTATGAAAAAGCAAATTAATAACGTGAATGTAGAAAAAGCAAGTGCAAACGCAAAAGCAAATAGTTTGATTGCTTTAGACGTATTGAAAAGCGTAAAAGAAAAAAACGCGGGTCTTTTCAAAACCTCTTTAGGGACAAAAACAGAAATTTACAAAAAAGAACTTTTTGAGGGTGCAAACGAAAAGCAAATAAAATCATTACGCAAAAAGTTCAGAAACGTAACTTTCAATTTTCTTTCAACGATTGCAAATAATGCAGATAAAAAACTAATTGACGGTTTTATAGACTTTTACAAACAGGTCTACGTATTAAATGATTTTTCGTTTAATTCTATTGCATCAGAAAATACAAAAGAAGAAAAGAAAGCAATTCTACTAAAAGGGCTTGAAATAGTGAAAAATTCTTTGAAATAAAAACAAATCAGAGTAGGGAATATTTCCCTACTCACTTAAAAAATAAAAGCTATGATATTAAATATATTTTTATTTGTTGGAATAATTTATTTAGTTATTCAATGCTATAAAGACACAAAAGAAATTTTGAAAGACAATAACGAAACATTTAAAGATTGAAAGAAAGCAAAGGGACAAACATTTTTATTTGTCCCTTACTTTTTATTTTCAAATGTTAAATTTAACGGAACCGTAGTCCGTTTTTAGTACACCACGATTTTAGGCTTTCGCTATAAGAGGTACCTTGAAGGCAAATTACATATTTTAGTACCCCACAAAAATCACTCTTCGTGATAAGGGCATGCCCAGATATCCCACACCACACATGCCCACATAACACACAAAGAAACCAGAGAATAAAACATCCCTGGCTCTCATCCACCTTATCCCCCTGGTAGATTACAATATCAAAGTTCTTTCTATAAACCAAACTTAAAAGAATATGGAAATAATAAACTTTAGATCAGTGGAGAGATCCACCCAAGATGTATCTGTTACCATCAATAGTGGTAACTCTGAGAGATGGACTATCCAATCCCAGAAAACTAAATATGTAAATGGCAAATCGTCCGGAGTTATTGGGGTTGGATATACTGCTAGCATCAATAACTCTGACTATCTTTTAGAAGAAGACAAGAGTAACAATGAGATTCAGATTACGGCATTAGCCGATGGTACTTCTGGAACTTGTGTACTTACTCAAAACGAATCTGGAAATAGAATTAATCTTAAGATTACTACTCCCGAAGAAAAAGAATACTGGGAAATACGTTTTAATCCTATAACCATCAATGGAGTAGACACGAGTGCTTTTTTTGCTGCTGCTAGCAATATTAGTGGCGAAAGTGGATCTATGGCTGATGGTGACAGATATAAGAATTGGATAGTAAATCAAAATAGATATGCTATTAATGTCTATATTTCTCCTATGTACCCCGGAAATGATTTTGACATACTGTCTTGGTCCTGCCTTGATAAAGATGGTAATGCTTTTAGCCCTAACTACAATTTACCGGGTAATTCATACTTTACAACAAAAACAACTGGATTGGGTTCCTATACTCTTACAAAAATTTCAACTCCTCCTTCCAGTAGTCAAGGTACCATAATACTCTCAAGTAGGTTTAACCCCACTAAAAAATATCCATTAGATTTGAACTTTTATTGGGGAGCTCCAACCTAAGACTTATATTGAGATTAAGATAATATCCCAATTATAGAAGCAATTACCCAGAATATAAGAGCCAGTGTATATGCAACAGAATACCTATGCCAGGGATACCAGCAGGTAATATAAGAATCTACTTTTAGTATTTCTGGATGTTCTTCCTCGTATTTTTTATCCTCTTCTCTAGAACTGTATTTATGAAATACATAGAAAGGTAAGAATACGAGGAAGATTATTAGAGCAACTGGGAACAAGAGTAGGAGAAGAATCTCCCACCCTTGCATTGATGACCCAGCATAATTACCATCTCTGTCAAAAAAGTATCTCATAGCAACTTATGTTTTAGGTACTTGGTTAATAGGTAAATCGGAAATAGTGGTAATACCAACCATACCGAGATGAATAAAACGAGAGAGTGTATCTTGTGGGTATATGGCAAATAATCTAAGCATACCTTTACAAAAAATACAGTGAACGGTAAGCATACCAAATAAATTATTGCTAATACAGTAGTCATTGTTCTTTGAAGTATTTGTTAACTATCTTGGTTAGCTTCTTATCGAAATCAATCATAAAGTCCAAAGCCTTTGCATCATCCTTGAGATTCCGAATTTCTTTATCCAAAAACTCCATATTTCTCTTTATGGAAAAATAAGCCTTGAATGCAAGGAAAACCTTTTCATTCTCTTCTGTTAGGGGTAAAACCTTCCCCTCTTTCCCATCCAATCTTGGATATGTATTATCAGGGCCAAGAGTTCTTGCAACCTTTACTCTGTTACTTAGTAGAGCCATTCCACTTTTCTTATCGATAGATTCTACTGTTACTTTCTCCATGAGTTGTCTCCCATCAATTAAGAAGAAGACTTCATCACCTTCTTTGAGCTTTTTAGCTTCTTTCTTTTCTTTTTTCATATCTATTTTTTATTTAGAAATTTTCTTTATGCAAATATACGAAATTATTCTTTATTTATTGCATTATCTATTTTATTTTTTATAAATTCATAGGCATTGCCCCGGTAATCTTCTAGCATTTTGTATTCCTGTGGAGATAGAATTACTCCGTTTACTTTAAAAGCATCTCTTAGATGGTCTGGTATAGTGCCTTGGTGAGTGATGTTATTATAACGGATAATGAAAAGTTTCTCTCGGTCTTCATCAATAACTCCCAGAGTGTTTACTGGTTGGAGTTTAGTTTGGTAAATACCACCAAAAGCCGAGGGCACCATTAAAATATTTCCCGGAATTCTAGTTATCCAATGGGAATAATCGGGAGAAATTACCGCAATTTTACCCTCTTTCTCAAGCTCTTTATCATAAGCTAATCGATTAAACCAAAAAGCACATTTAAAACAAACTTGTTTTCTTGCCATAAGTTGAGGAATTTCTCGAGTTTCATCAAATTCCTCTAAATTAATCGGCTTGCCACATATACGGCACTCGTTTTTCTTGTCCATATTGCATTATTTTATAAGTTATATATGATAATAGAACCTCGAAACATCCTAAAAATGGGTTATAAGCAATACTTTTGTTACTAAAATTGAACCATTAAAACTGATAAGTTATGGATAAACTAACAAATGAAATGATTAAAGACCTTGCTATTCGCTTAGGTTTAGAACCTGCCCTATTGAAAGCTGTCCAATTGGTGGAAGCCGCCGGTAGAGACGGGTTTTTAGCTGACGGTAGGCCTCAAATTCTCTTTGAGGGTCACATTATGTACAAAGAAGTACATAAGAAATTCCCAGACAGAGATTTAGCTTACCTTTGTAAGAGATATTCTACGATTTTCTTCCCTAAATGGGATAAATCGAAGTACTTGGGAGGTGTACACGAGTACAAAAGACTCGAATTAGCCAAAGAAATTGATGAAGAATGTGCTTTAAAGTCCGCAAGTTGGGGAATGTTCCAGATTATGGGCTTCAATCACAATCTTTGTAGCTGTAAAGATGTCTATGAATTCGTTCATAAGATGTCGGAATCTCACGAAAAACAACTGGAATTGATGTACTACTTCATGAATACCTCTGGTTGTTTGAAGAATCTCAAGGAAAAGGACTGGGCAGGCTTTGCAAAGAAGTACAATGGTCCTGGATATGCACAAAATGCTTACGACCAAAAGCTAAGAAACGCTTACGAAAACTTTAAAGGTAAATTATGAAAAGATGTCATTTTAACAGCTGGGTAGCAAAGGTATTCCTTTTCCCCAGTTACAAAGCAATTACTCTGGTGTATAACTCATTCTTCAAACACAAAGTAGAAGAGTGTAAACCTGATGATATCAATCATGAGTGTATTCATCAGATACAGCAGATTGAGTGTAGTATAGTGGGTTTGGTACTTGGTATCATACTCTGGTTATCATTTGGTATATCCTTTTGGTGGGTAGTGGCTCTGACTTTTGGATTCTTCTACCTTTGGTATGTTATCGAATACCTAATTATCATGTGCTTTGCCAAGTGGAATAAACAGAATGAAAGATATCATGATGTAAGTTTCGAAGAAGAAGCCCACAATAATGATAAGAATCTGAGTTACTTGGAAGACCGTAAGCCATTTGCTTGGATTAAATACATTAAATTGAGAAGCTACAAGAAATGAAAAAATTAAAAGTATTAGGGGTGTCTGCTGGTGCAGGCATCCTTTTGTTCCCTTTTAGAAAGAATTTGATAGCTAATATAGAAACTCGAGGAGTATTTTATACTAAAGGCTTAGAGCAGTGGAAATTGAACTTTGGTGGTATACCATATTATAAAGATGAAACCTTCCCAGATTGTAAGCCAGACATCATACTTTCAAGTCCAGACTGTGGAGCATCTTCTATTATGAGGCTTTCAAAAGTAAAAGAATTGGGCAATCCCCAAGAGAATAAATCCCTGAATCTAGTAATTCAATCAATCTTACATTATAAACCTAAGATATTTCTTATTGAAAACTTACCTCGTTTGCTATCTTTGCTCCCAAAAGAATATCTTCAAAAAACTCTTGAAGACTATAAACTTATTTTTCACGAAAGAAGCGTTTCTGACTACGGTAACTCACAGTTATCACGAAAGAGATTACTTATCATTGGAGTACATAAAAAGACCGGTAAGAAATACTTGAATGCTTTTGATGAAATATTCCAAGTAAAAACTCCAACAACTACTAGAAATTTACTTAAACCACTCACATTCTCTCAGGAAAATAATACTAACCAGATTCCGTTCATGAGTAAAACTCTGGCAATGTATGACTATCGAAAGCTCCCTGAGAAGAAGAATCTTACAGTAGCAAAGATACATAGACTCTGGGTTAGAGATTTCAAGGATGAAAAGAAGTGGCCTATCAAAACTGCAAAGATGAGTACTCTTCCAGGAGTATATCGATTGGAGTATGATAAACCCCCTTTAACTCTAAGACCTGCAGATAGGCAATTTAGACCAGATGGCTACCCCTTGGGAATCGAAGACTTCAAGGCAATTATGGGATTCCCAAAGAAATTTAAAATTTACCTTCACAAGAATGGAGATACCTTCGAGGGTGATTTTAAGGATTACCATTATTGGCTTAACAAGGCAAGGTACACAATTGCCAAAGGGGCAGTAGGGGAAATAGGTATTTGGTTCAAGGATTGCCTCAAAAAGGTAAATACCAAGAAACCTTGAGTTTCAGCTTTATATATAAAGTCTTATATATAAGTTTCTGGGGTGCCTTGAAATATATAGATATATAATATACTACGTATATATATCTATATATTTATCTGCGTATATATAGCTATTCATATATCATATCGTAAGTAGTATATTTGGATAATATCTCACTTCGTTCGATAAAGGTAATCGCTAAGCGATTACCGAATAGATAGTATCATTAAAGCGTGCGACTATTTCAATTTGAAAACTTAATACATCGGATTATGAGAATGATTAATGCAAAGTACCCAATTACCGAATTGAACATTAACAACATCCTTAAGTTCTTTCGGATTATTTATCGGAATTTACCTTCGATACGTTTTGAGATTATTGAAACCAAAAGTACTTTTCAATTCAAGTTCCACATCATTAAGTCAAACTTAAGTCCAGTAGAACGTTATTGGTTGAAGAGTAAGATTAAGAAATTCATCAAGTATGAAGACATTTAAGAGGGCCTTGTTTATTGTACTTCTAGGATTTACTATTTACCTTTGCTTCAGGAATTATAAACTTTCTCGAGAAGTTGATTTCCTGGAACTAGCGGTCAATGAAATCCCAGATACAGTATACACAGAGAAACCTTTTAAACCAGAGAAGAAGTACTCAGAAAAAGTTGAACCAGGTAAAATCTTAGTTCATGATAATAAGCAGCCAACTCTCTTTCCTGATTCCATGCTAAGGCAGCCAGTTATCAGTAACCAAGATTCCCTGGTTCAAATTGTTTTGAAGAAAGATAAGTTGAACTTAAGTCTGTTCAATAAGGAGACTAACACTTATTCAACTAGACTATTCCCAATCGACTTAGATAAGTACAACTACAACTGGTATGAAGGTCAATTAACTCGAAAGAAAGTTGCAAGGTTATCACTTAGTCCATACGTTTATGGCAAATACAGACCTTTCAATAATCTCTTTGATATGGGAGCTGGTCTTTCAATCAAGACTAAGAGATTTAATTACAAATTCGGAGTCAATACCTTTTACTACCCGAAGATAAAATCAGGGATGGGTACTGACATCGAATTTCAAATAACGTATAACTTTTAAGTAATGGCAAAGACTATCTCAGAAACTAGAACTACATTAACTCGGGAGGAGCTATCTAACCTATCCCGAGTTTCTAGTGATGTTTTCTTTTTTAGCCTTTTTTGCTATGTGATACATCCAGTAAGAGGAAAGGTAAGATTTGATTTATACCCATTTCAGAAATCAGTTCTCTACAATTTCATTGCCCAACGATTCAATATCATTCTCAAATTCCGTCAGGCAGGAATTACAGAACTTATTTCAATGTACTGTCTTTGGTTGGCGATGTACCATCCCAACAAAAAGATAAACATCATCTCTATCAAAGACACAACTGCTAAGAAGGTGCTTAAGAAGATTAAGTTCATGTACAAGAATCTTCCATGGTACCTTCAAACTCCCATAATCAATGGTAGAGCTGGAGAATACGGTTCTGCTTCCATGATAGAATTTGATAATGGGTCATTTATTGAATCAATTCCGACATCATCCGAAGCCGGTCGTTCGGAATCTCTTTCCCTTTTGGTAATTGACGAGGCAGCAGTAGTTAGATGGGCTGCTCAAATTTGGGCTGCTGCTTTTCCTACTCTTTCCACTGGTGGAGCTGCCATCGTCAATTCCACTCCTTATGGAGTTGGTAACTTTTATCATTCAACTTGGGTAGATGCCATTGCTGGAGGTAACCCCTTCAATCCCATTCGATTATACTGGCAGATGCACCCAGAACGAGATATCAATTGGTATAACCAAATGTCTTCTGCTTTGGGAGCAAAACGAACTGCACAAGAAATTGATGGTGACTTCTTATCATCTGGTAATACAGTCTTCGACTTAGCTGATATTAAAGCTATCGAAGACTGCCTTAGTGATTACCCAGTTATTAAGAAGAGATTTAATGGTCAATACCGACAATTCTGTGAACCCGAATCAGATAAAGAATATTTCATTGGTGCAGACGTTTCAACTGGTAGAGCTTCTGACTACTCTTCATTTACTTGTATGGATAAGCTAGGAGAAGAACAAGTAGTATATAAGGGAAGAATGGCAGTGGGAGCTTATGCTAAGTTACTTGGTGATACTGGGAAGTTGTTTAACTGGGCAATAATAGCTCCAGAATCCAATGACGTTGGTTTATCAGTAACTTCTAAGCTTCAAGACGAAGGCTACCCTAACCTTTACTACTACCAGAAGATGCTAAAGAAAAAAGGTAAAAGTAGACCTGAAATGGATAAATCCCCTGGTTGGTTAACCACCCAAAAGAATCGTTCAGTGATAATAGAAAACTTGGAAGAAGATATTCGATTAGATCACGTAATCATTAAGGACCCATTCTTTGTACAAGAAGCTTATACCTTCATTTATGATGGTTTAGGTAGACCTGTTGCAATGGGTAAACATAGGGCTAACAATTCAGCTGTAGATGTAGACCTTGAAGGAGACGTATATGCCGATGATGATATCTTTGGAATAGCAATATGTAATCACATTATGAAAGGAAAAACTAACTTAATCGTAAATCCATGATGAAAAAGTACTTCAATTTTAGTTGGGGTTGGGGACGTAAGAAGGACCCTCCCAAGAATGGTACATCCTCTAATAAAGAGGAGAAGCCTGCCACATCAATTTCACCTGGTAGGGTTTCAGTTGACGATGATAGCGATAACTTAATTACATCATTACAAGGGTTGACTAAATTAGTTGAACCCTCTTTTCGTGTTGATGTGATACCTTTAATTCGGGATTTATATAAAGTAAATCCAGATATGGGCATTGCATTACAAGATATGTTTAAGTTAGCTAACACCAGTCATACAGTAACTTTACCTAATAATACCGATGAAGAGGCTTCAAAGATGAGAGAACATCTTAAGAAAGCCACCAAGGGATGGACCAGATATACTGCTGGTATAGATGGTTTAGTTAATAAAATGATTGTTCAACTTCTTGTAAGTGGGGCAATATCCGTAGAAGGAGTACCAAATGATAAGCTTGATGGTTTGGCTACTGTATTATTCCTTAAGCCAGAACACATCAAGTTTAAACGTGAATTAAATGGGGTGTATGCTCCTTACCAAAAGAATATAAATTTCTTTGTTAAGCAACAAGATTACATTAAGCTTAACCCAGAAACCTATTTCTATGTGGGTATGTTTAATGATACCGATGAACCCTATGGAGTTCC
>ENA-ORKQ01000241-ORKQ01000241.1-human-gut-metagenome-genome-assembly--contig:-NODE-241-length-11391-cov-5.63197_pt1 | contig 11391 bp, 9 predicted proteins | sample MGYA00243060_ERZ508809 | MGnify/ENA primary metagenome ERZ508809 (study PRJEB26277, sample SAMN04329829) | human gut metagenome | biome: human-associated habitat | host: Homo sapiens | place: USA... | reverse complement strand
TCGGTTATGCCCGTCTGTCCGTCGGATTACTACAGTCTCCGGCAGCGGACTGTATAGTCCGTTGCAGTGGACCGTACAGTCTGCTATAGTGGACTGTACAGTCCATTGCCGCAGACTGTAATAATCTTCCGTTCAAAATACCTTGGCCGACCTTGGGAAACGGCTTATTCTTCCCTTTGTTAGTGATATGATATTTAAATCTCCAAGAATAATAAGTAACCCGATTTTTTTCAAAATATTATGCCCACACACTTTTTGACTTGATCCATATTTCCAGCTTTCATAGGGAGATTATTTTACTTCAAACTCTGTATTCATGTATATTTCCAATTGTAATCCTATCTTGTATTTGCCGGGAGATAATTTCCCGGAACTGAATCGTTGTTTGTAATTAGGGTCGGTAATACGACTGACATTCCATGATACAGGTATGGAAAACAACATTGCTTCTCCTGCTTCCAAACGTGCGCAACTCCTCATGTAATCAGATTCATCTCTCGAACCGGAGCGGGTAAGCGGATGTACTATATACAATTCATCCGTTCCTATGCTCGGAAGAAACAGCGGTTGTACCGAAAGATTGGTATGGTTTTCAAACTGTATGCGGATAGAATCGTTATCGGATTCCAATACCCTAAAACTAAAAGCTCCCTGCATCTCTGTCCCTTTCACGGGCTGAATCCCCATGTCTGTCAGGTTGCAATACGTGTAGATATTGGAGAATACGTAAAAGTGAACTTGGTACTTGTTCGGTTTCAACGGATATTTAAACTCGGACATGTGAATGTGTTCGGGCAACGTATCGCCTTTAGACAAATCTCTGCCCACGCCAGCAAAGGCAAGATTGTCAATGAAAGGAAACTCTTTCCACTCGCCGCCTTTCCTGTACTTCATCCAATGTAATTCAGGTTCGGCGGTAGGAGCATCTACATTGATTACATCCAACGTAATTCGTTTGGTTGAGGACGGGTAAACGGGTTGTTGGGTTCGAATTTTGTAAGCGTCCGGATGCGTAACGTAAACATTGGGAAGCCTTTGGATATGTACACGACTTTCGTACTTCTCTATTTCCGACTGTAAAAGGGGAAAATCAATGTCCTGTGCATTCAGCTTCAGCGACCAAACAGACAAAAGGACAGATAAGTAAATCAGATTTTTCATACATATCTACTTGTTAATTATTTTACCATTCTTATTTATATAATACCAATCAGAGTTATCCCGGTAATGCTTTTCGCCTTTGGAATCGGGAATTACTTTGTTCTCACCGGAGAAAGTAACCTTTGCTTTGCCGTGCTCGAATGGGTAAGCAAATTTAAATTGAGGCTTTATGACCACATTACCCAATGAATCGGCAAAACCTACCAATCCATCCTCGTTCATTATACGGAAAAGCCCTTCTTGTATGTAGTCGGGACCATTATCATATTTGAATACATAGAAAAGTTCTTTGCCCGCATTATTGATGCAGATTATTCGAGCGTCCTTTGGCTTGTGCTCATAAACAAAACCTAGTTTTTTGATAGTATCTGTCTGACAGTATCTGTACTTGCCGTATGGCACAATGGTGTCACCCTGTTCATTCAGATAACAGACAGGAACACCCACCTCCAAATAAGGTTCTGTGGTATGGGCGGTCAGTGTGGCATCGTATCGCATCAAGACAGGGGTATCACAAGTGCTATAACCGATAACTGAAACATCGGTGTGAGGGTTGATAGGAGTTGTCGGACTATCATTTTTGAATAAAACAGGTACAGTCCAAACGGAGTTGCAATATTCACCTTTCCAATAATTGATTGCCGGAGTCCATCGTGGCATGCTTTTTATGATTTGCAATACTTGATTATTCCATTCCGGGATTCCGCAACTTCTCATGGCTTTAGCTTCTGACACTTCTCCGTAGGAATCAATCTGTATTGTGTAAATTCCTCTGATTTGATTTTTGTTGCCCAACATTTTAGGATTGTATCTCAAGTGTTCATTGATGTAGTTGGTAATTGCATACGGATTTCCTTTTTGGAAGTAAGACCCGCTTTCCCATTCTACAAGACACTGTTTCAGTTCTTCTTCTCTAACACTATCCGTTTTTACCCTGTCTTTGTAATGTTGCGGTAAAAATGGTACATACACTGTATAAAAGCATTCCATCCGTTTGCCGTTCTTGTCCCTGCAAGGCAGGCAGTGCGGAAGCTCTTGGGTCAGTCTGATTACCTCTTTATCAAAATCTTTATGAATAGACGTCAGGATATTTATTCCACGAGGCAATCCTAAAGTATCAAGAGAGAACATTACAACGGAATAGCCTGCCACGTTCTTTTCCAGCAACTCTTTGGGGTATTTCATTCGAGAAACAAAATACTTTTCCAAATCGTAATTCCATATTGCCCATCGGGGAGGTTCTATCGTGGATAAATCCTTAATAGGCTCTCCGGTTATTTTAGCAACACCCTTGTTCCAAATGTCCTCTTTGCGCCAAATACTCTCCAGGCGTTCTTCGTTCTGCCTTTGTCCTTGAATACTGTTATCTGTTGTACATCTGACAGGTGCAACTTCGATTGTCAAAATCTCCGGCAGATATTGGAGAACCAGCGTACTATCTGTCAGTTCCTGTATGATATAATCTTTTCCCGATTCAAAAACTTTGATTGTATCCTCATGCAAAGAATAGGAATAGCATATTGGGGTTTGTTTTTTATCATATAGAAAACTTTGTTTCCATTCGGCACTACGAAATTCCATTTCTATTGCATATTGTTTGTCTTGGGGAAGTTGCACTTTCCATATTTTGTTCTCTAATAAAGCAGACATATCTACCGAACTCTTGTCTTGTGCTAAAAGTGGGCTGACAAGATTGAGAGAAAATATAAATAATATGGATAGAAAATGTTTCATAATCAATTATATAAACAATATTCAAATGTTTGCATTGGTAACAGGGTTTCCGCTGTTTATCGGATTGGTGAAAGGGAGCATTTCCTTTCTTTGTCTTATATCAGTCACACCGATAATGTTATTGCTTTCCGAAAGGAGCCATGTCCGTCGTTTATATACGGTTCTTTTGGCTTTGTCCGGCTCCTGTCCCTTTATACTTGTTCTTTGCGGCGTTGAATTTGTAGCGCAAGGTGAGAGTTACCTGTCGGAACTGGGTTATATAATCGCTCATAGTGCGTATTCCGCTGTATATCAATATGTCCGCATCGTCGGTTTCCAAAAGGTTGTTGGCTTGCAGCTGCATGCTCAGCCGGTTATTGAAGAATGCTTTGTATAGAGCCAGCGACACATTGCACGCATCTTTTTGCAGGTATATGTTCTGGTTGTGGCCGCAGGTGGTGTAAACGGCGTTTATATCAAGCAGTATACCGGCAGGCAGTGAGAGGTTGTTGCGCCAGATAAATGTACCGACAGGGTTGTTCAGTGACTTTATGCCGTTGTGGGTTTCGATGGAGAACCACTGCTTGTAGAGCTCTGCCGTGAACTGCGGTTTCCACAGCCCGATGGTGGGCGCCACTGTCAGTGATGCCGTCATGCGGTCGTAGGATTCGGTGTTTACCACTTTCATCAACGAGATGGTGGGATTCTCTTCCGAATAGTTTTCTGATATCTGTATCATGTCATCTTTCACGCGGCTGTATCCCACGGAGACATTCAGCCATTGGTAAGAGGCAGCCAGTAATATGTTTTGCGTCATGGTCGGAGTCAGGAAAGGGTTTCCTGTCTGATAAGTATAGCGGTTGGCATAATAAGTACTATTCCGCAGGTTGTCATAAGAAGGGCGGGTGATGTCTCCTGCATAACTGAGCTGCACTTGTGTCTTTCCGATGGGGAAGTTGATGTTCAGCGAAGGGAAAATGTTATCGAACTTACGGCTTTGTACATCTATGTGTTTGCCTTTCTCGTAATAGTCGAAGCCTACGTGTTCGTATCGGATGCCTGCCTGTATGCTTACGTTGCCGAAGGAACGGGTGTAGTCTGCAAACATGGAGGCGGCTCCTTCCTTTATCTCGCTGTCGTCATTGGCAAGGATACCTTCCGGATTGAGATAAAGGTTGGTGCGCTTGGTATGAGAGTATTCACCTCCGAACGATAAGTTCCCTTGCCACAGAGGATGTGAGAGTACCAACTTGGCAGCATAAAGCGTGTTGTTGTTTTCGTTCAGGGTATTGATATGGTTTTCATTGTGTTCGTTAATGATTTCCGTTGTGTTTTGTATCTCTTTGGTAGGGCTCCATAGGCCGTCGGCGTTGAAGTCGATATTCCAGTTGCCTGCCTGTCCGTTGTAGTATTAGTTCAGGTTGTGAGTGGTGGATGGGTTGTGGATTATCATTTGGCTGGAGCTGTTCTCGTAAGGTTGGTTGTCGCACAACACTTGTGTGAGATACCGCCAGTCTTCATGGGTAGACATGTAACGGTCTATGTTGTAGCGTATTCCCATCGAATGTTTTTCATTGAACTGATAGCTCATGGCGAGCGTGCCTTCTATGTTGCTGCGTTTTGTCTTGGCGTATGTGGCATCCATCTTTTGTTGCCATAACTTGTCCAAATAGGTGTCAATGACAATCTGTTGGTTGTTCCCGCCTCGCAATTTGCCGCCGAATAAAGTGCCGGAAAGGTCGAAACCGTTTTTCCGGTAGTTGAAGTTGAACTGGTCATAGATGGTCCAGCCATACGTGCGGCGGTTGCGAGTCACGAGCCGGTTGTCGAAACCGAATCCTTCGCCTTGTGCCTTTTTGGTGAGGATACGGACAACGGCTTTTACGGAAGCGTCGTAGCGTGCTCCCGGGTTGCGTACCACTTCCACGCTCTTTACGTTGTCCGAAGAGAGTTGTTCCAGCTCCGAGCTGCTTCTCACTTTTCTTCCGTTGATGTAGACTTCCGCTGTTCCTCTTCCGAATACATTCACTGCTCCTTCTTCAGCCGAGATACCCGGTATCTTGTCGAGCAGGTCGTTGCCTGTACCGGACTTTTCCAATACGCTGCCCGCAACTGTAGTCACCATCGCATCGCCTTTCAGACGCATTTTGGGTAAGTCGGCTTTTACGGTTACTTCACCCAGTTGGTGTGTGTCTGCTGTCAGTCGGACAATCCCCATGTCGGCAGGATTCACCGGTCTGTATATGGTGGTGTATCCGATAGAGGAAATGCGTACTATCTGAGGTTGTGCTGTTGCACTCAGGCTGAATGTTCCGTCGTCTCCGCTTATTGTTCCGCTGACAAAGGCAGAGTCGGGGAGTGATAGCAGTACTACATTGGCGTATGGCATCGGTTCGTTTTTTTCATCTACTAATTTCCCACTGACTGTTTGTGCTGAAAGACCGGTGATGATACTTTGGCAGGCAAGTAGCAAGTATATAATATAAAATGTTTTCATAGTATTAAATGTGTGTTTTATTGTTTTTTTATACGTTTTTTTGGTATGCGATACGTGGACTGCCGTTGTGTGTATAGATAATTCCGCATTCCTCGAAACCGTTTTTCTTCAAGATGTTTTGCATTACATAGTTGTCATGATGTGTGTCTACGCGTATGTTGTGATGCTGCTCGAAGCACCATCGGATGCATTGGTCTGCAATTCCTTTCTCTTTCCCGTTGGAGGCCATGCGGTGAATCACACCGTATGGGGCATCATTCAGCCATTTGCCATTATCGATAACCGCATAGGTAGGGTCTTCTCCGACAATGAAACAGAAGGTTCCTACCGTCTCTCCCTGCTCATTCTCGCATATGTAGCTGTGTCCGTCGGCTATTTCGCGGCGGATGTATTCCTCAGAGGGATAGCCGTTTATCCATTGGTTGGGATTGCCGTGCTCTTGCATAAACTTGCGTGCATAGTCATACATGGCCATTACCGGCTCCAGGTCATTGAGGGTTGTTTTTCTGATTCTCATGCTTTCTGGGTTTATATCGTGTTAAGATTAGCAATTCATTCTGTATACATTGGTCTCTTTCTGTTCAAATCCCATTGTCTGATACAGCTTGTTGGCGGCTGTCCGTTTAGGGTTGGAGGTCAGCATCAGCGCGGAGATGCCTTGCGATTTCACGAAATCGATGGCGTGGCGCACCAACATCTTACTGAGTCCTTTTCCGCGATAAGCTTCGTCTATCACCACATCTTCTATCCATGCTTTTCCGCCGGTGGGGGAATGATAGATTCCGACGGTCAGCATTCCTGCCACCGCTTTGTCATCCAGCAGGAAGAAGAGATGGCTGTTCGCTGACGCGAGTGTATGCCTGAAGGCTTCTTCTGTAAGTTGTATGGGTCGGGTAGTCAGTTGAGTCAGGAATTTCCGGGTGGCTTCCAGATATTCCGGCTTGTATTCCAGTATTTCGATGATTTGAGTCATAAATAAGTCGGTTTTATGTCTATATATAATAAGGTGTAGCCTGCTTTAGGTTCGCGCTTTGAAGACCGGTGCTATTTTTTGTATCTCCGATTCGAAACCGAACCAATAACCATGTTCCGTGTCGGTGCTTACAGGCAGGAAGCAGAGGCGTAGTTCGGGTTTATAGTTGCCATAGATCACTTCCCAATGTTCGGGTGGAATTTGCCGCTTGGTTTTCACGTGTTCTGCCGGAAGTTTCTTGAGTGACATGCCTGCTTCTATCCATGCTATGGAGGCTTGTGTCCGATAGTCGGGATAATATTGTTTGCAATATTCATATAGAACTAATCCGCGTCTCTCCAGACTCATGGGTTGGTCGATGAGATTGGCTTCTGTCAGATAAGCCAGAAATCTATATAGAAAACGCCTGTCGTTCAGTATGAGTTCCCGTGTCAGTTCCTGCCACGCGGGAGTATTATAGAAGGCATCGAGCAAGCGGGACAGTCTGCGTGCTGTTTGCAGTTCGCCTACACTGATTTCTCCGGTTTGCAATACTTCATAAGGCGGAAGGGGAGAGTAGCGGATACCTAATTCGTCTGCCCGGTGGCGCATCTCTGTTCCGGGCAATAGCTTAAGAGATTCCAATTGGATTTCTCCGGCGCGGTACCCCGCAAGGGTATATATGTCTTCAAATATTTCATCCAAGCGATAAAGCGGGAGTCCGGCAATCAGGTCGGCATGGGTTTCCATATTGGATAGTGAGCACAGGAATTTCAATCCTTCCAATGCATCGGAGAGTTTGCCTATTCTTCGGCTTTTCTCTAAAACGGGTTCACGCAGACTTTGAATACCGGCTTCCAGATGAAGGAGTCCTGCCGGTAATTGTCGCAATTCTTTTTTTAGCTCTTCAGACAACAGGGCGGGATGAATTTCCAGATGGAAGCAGATGTCGGGTGAGAACTCCAGAAAAAGTCGGAGAAGTTCTTTGGCGCGGCGCGGATTATAGTTGAAGGTGCGGTCGAGCACACGTACATTCTTGATGCCGTGGCTGTGAATGATTTGCAGTCTGTGGCGTATGCTTTCGATGGACAGTGTGCGCACCGGTTTTTCTCCTCCGCTTACGCAAAAGGCGCAAGTATTGAAGCAACCGCGTGTGGTCTCCAACTGGACAAAAGGTTTGCTCCAATTAAAGAAACGGCTTTCTTCGGGAGGAACGAGGCCGGAAAAGTTCAGTACGCGGGCTAAACCGTTGTCTTTATATTCTTTTTCGGCGGTCAGATAGCAGAGCCCCGGAATGGTGTTCCACTTCTCAGGCTGTTTCCGGCATGCCAGCCATTGCGGAAACGCTTCTTCTCCCTCTCCTCTGAATACACAGTCGACAAAAGGATTCTTACGCAGAAACTCTTCATTATCTCCCAAAAACTCGGGACCGCCCAAAATGAGACAGACATCCGGCAGTAATGCCTTTACGCGGGAAGTGATATGCATCAGTTGTTCGTGATTGAACAGCCAGGCGGTGGCTGCAAGTATGTCGGGCCGGCGGCGATAGATTTCATCGACAATCATCCCTACATTTTCATTGATGGTAGCGGATACTATATCCCATTCCACAGAGGTGTCCGAAGCCATTTGTGCATGCAAGGCAGGGAGTGCCAGTGAAGAGTGAGCATACGAACAGTTGAGGTCTATCCAGAGAATCTTCATTCTTAATATTGTTTTCTGTTTGCAAAGATAGCTTTTTTTTTATATCTTGCCTGTGTTTTTAAATAAATACCGTTATGATTAGAAGGGTAGAATTACAAGATGCTAAAGCGATTGCGGCTATTTATAATGAGTATGTAATACATAGTGTGGTTACATTTGATATTGAGCCTGTGCGCGAAGAGGATATGCGTGGTCGGATAGCCGGGATTTCGGCTCATTATCCTTATTTTGTTTGTGAATCAGACGGAAAAGTTGTGGGGTATTGTTATGCTCATCCCTGGAAACAGCGTGTGGCCTACGGACATACGCTGGAGACAACTGTTTACCTTCTTCCCGATTGTGTGGGGAAAGGTATGGGAACCCAACTCATGATGCGTTTGATAGAAGAATGCCGGAGGGAGGGTTACCATGCACTGATAGCTTGTCTGACGGAACCGAATGAAGACAGTACTTCTTTACATACTAAGCTGGGATTTCAAAAAGTATCTCATTTTAAGGAGGTTGGACTGAAGTTCGGGCGTTGGCTTGATGTCAGCGATTATGAACTTATCTTATAATCAGTGAACATTTCTATCCAAAAAGGGTTATAGCCATTAAACCTAAAAAAACTGACTATGACTCAAATTAATATTAAAAGGGTATATGAGACTCCTTCGTCCAATGACGGTTATCGGGTATTGGTCGACCGTCTTTGGCCCAGAGGCATGAAACGGGAGTATCTGAAATACGATTATTGGGCAAAAGAACTGACTCCTTCCAATGATTTGCGTAAATGGTTTCATGCTGATGTCGAAAAAAGATGGGGAGCCTTTGCTGATATGTACCAAAAGGAACTGGAACGCTCACATGCTGTTAAAACGTTCATTGATAGGATAAAACCTTATGAAAAGGTTACACTCCTTTATGCTTCGAAGAATCAGGAGCAGAATCATGCGCGTGTATTGGCGCAATATTTAAGCACACTTTTTTAGTTTTTGTGCAAAAAAAAGCTAACTTTGCGACCGTTTTAGGTAAAAAGAAGGATTATGATACAAAAGGTTCTAATCGCCAATCGTGGCGAGATAGCCGTACGTGTAATGCGTTCCTGTAAGGAAATGGGCATTCGCACTGTGGCTGTTTTTTCGGAAGCCGACCGCACAGCGCGGCACGTAATGTATGCAGATGAAGCCTTTCTGAAAGGCACTGCCTCTTATTATGATAGTTATCTGAATATTGATAATATTATCAAAGCTGCCAAGCAGCATCATGCCGATGCCATTCATCCCGGCTATGGCTTCTTATCCGAGAATGCAGACTTTGCCCGCCGTTGTAAGGAAGAAGGTATTATTTTTATCGGTCCGGCTGCCGAGACAATGGAGGCGATGGGCGATAAGATTGCTGCCCGTAAACGTATGATTGCAGCCGGTGTACCAGTCGTTCCCGGAACGGAACAGCCGTTACAGAGTGCTGAGGAAGCAGTCCGCATTTGCAATGAGATTGGTTATCCTGTGATGTTGAAGGCTTCAATGGGCGGTGGCGGAAAGGGTATGCGTCTTATTCATAATGAAAATGAGGTAGTGGAAGCTTATAATACTGCCCGTTCGGAATCCATGTCGTCTTTTGGAGATGATACTGTTTATCTGGAGAAGTTTGTGGAAGAACCTCACCATATCGAATTTCAAATTCTGGGTGATAATCATGGCAATGTAGTTCATCTGTTCGACCGCGAATGTTCTGTTCAGCGTCGTAACCAGAAAATAGTGGAAGAAAGTCCTTCACCGTTTCTTACTCCCGAACATCGTAAGGAGATGGGAGAAAAGGCAGTTGTCGCAGCCAAGGCAGTGAACTATTCGGGTGCAGGAACCATTGAGTTTCTGGTGGACAAGAACCGTAATTTCTATTTCCTTGAAATGAATACCCGCCTTCAGGTGGAACATCCTATTACGGAGGAGGTAGTTGGTGTGGACTTGGTAAAGGAACAAATCCGTATTGCCAATGATGAGGTGTTGCATCTCAGACAGGAAGAGCTGTTTCAGCGCGGCCACGCCATTGAATGCCGTATCTGTGCCGAGGACACGGAAAACAATTTCATGCCTTCGCCGGGTATTATCAAGCAGCTTACTGAACCAAACGGTATCGGTGTCCGTATAGACAGCTATGTGTACGAAGGGTATGAGATACCTATTTATTACGATCCCATGATCGGTAAGTTGATTGTGTGGGCCACCACCCGTCAATATGCCATCGAGCGTATGCGCCGAGTGCTTTATGAATATAAAATTACCGGACTGAAGACTAATCTCAGTTATTTGAAACGTATCATGCATACGCCCGACTTTGTAAAAGGCGAATATAATACGTTGTTTATCGAGAAGAATTCCCGTATGCTGTTGCGCAGTAATGGCAATAACGAAGAAATCGAGAATATTGCCATGATTGCCTCTTACATCGATTATCTGATGAATCTGGAAGAAAACAAGAGTTCACAGTTGCCCGACGGTCGTCCCATCAGCCGTTGGCGTGAGTTCGGTTTGCAGAAGGGAGTATTACGCATCTAAACAAACGGAAAAGAAATATGGAAATACATATAGGAGACCGCATCGCCGATGTAACTTTGGTGAGCAAAGAGGGTAATAAGGTACAGTTCCTTATCGATGGAAAACCATACGATGTGGATATTGTGATGGCTGAGAACGGAAGTTGCTCCATTCTTCACGATGGCAATTCGTTTAATGCCGAGTTGATTCGCGGTGAAGGTGGTAAGAGTTATGACGTGAATATGTTTTATCGCTCTTATCACGTAGATATTGTGGATACGCAGACCAAGTACTTGCGCATGAAGAAGGGTGGAGAAGAGAAACAAGACGATCGGATTATTGCACCCATGCCGGGTAAGGTCGTTAAAATCCCCGTTCAAAAGGGAGACCGCCTTAGTGCGGGAGACATCGTGGTAGTGCTGGAAGCCATGAAGATGCAGAGCAACTACAAAGTAAGTTCGGATTGTGTCGTAAAGGATATTCTGGTGCAGGAGGGCGATGCCGTCAATGCCAATCAGGAGTTGATAATATTGGATATCATAAAAGAAGACTGAAAGAACCATGACAAGAGAAGAAATATACAGCCGGTTTGAGGAACTGGACAAAAAGGCATCGCTGGGAGGCGGTGTGGACAAGATAGAGAAGCAGCATGCACAGGGCAAGATGACTGCCCGCGAACGTATTGAAATGCTCCTTGACAAAGGCACGTTCAATGAATTGGATAAGTTGGTGAACCACCGTTGCACCAATTTCGGTATGGATAAAAAACAGATTGCCGGAGATGGAATGGTGACAGGTTACGGAAAGATAGACGGCCGCCTGGTTTTTGTGTATGCTTACGACTTCAC
>ENA-ORKQ01000239-ORKQ01000239.1-human-gut-metagenome-genome-assembly--contig:-NODE-239-length-11487-cov-5.7409_pt1 | contig 11487 bp, 10 predicted proteins | sample MGYA00243060_ERZ508809 | MGnify/ENA primary metagenome ERZ508809 (study PRJEB26277, sample SAMN04329829) | human gut metagenome | biome: human-associated habitat | host: Homo sapiens | place: USA... | reverse complement strand
CCAGAGATGCAACGTCGGGCAGGTTAATCTAGCTTTTTCCTGCGTTGGCAGAGATAGCTTTGGGCTTTTCGGTTACATTGATTCTGAACTCAGTGGCTTTTTCTTTCACGAAACCGTCAAAGTTACCCTGAGTGCGGTGTACGGTGATGAGCACTTCGTTTTTGAGAGTAACGTTCGATTCAATGAAAGTGGTTACACCCTTACCGTCTTTATATGCTTCGGTGATACCGTCATCGTCATATTCCACGGTCATGGTGTGTTTATTGGGGTACATTTCATAAATGCGCAGACCCTTGTTGATTTCACTCACGTTATTGTTCGGGTTAGTCATCGGGATGATGGCTCCGTTCTTGACAAATACGGGGAGTTTCCACAGAGGAGCAGCGAAGTTATTGATAACGCGTCCGTCTTCATATTTCTCGCCGGTGAAGTAATCGATCCATTCGCCTTCGGGCAGATAGATACCGTTGCGGATATCATTGCCTTCGGCATCTGCTTTGGTATTTTGATAGATAGGTGCCACCAGGAAGTCGGTTCCATACATATATTGGTATTTGGTGGCGCTGCCCATCGTATAGTCGTTCGGGAATTCGAGGAACATGGCTCTGATGATAGGCATTCCGTCTACAGCTTCTTTGGCAAAGCTGTAAGCATATGGCATCAGCTCTGATTTCAGCTTCAGATACATACGGTTGATAGAGGTTGCCGGTTCACCCAAGGCATGAGGATACTTTTCGTTGCTGCCCCAGCCGTCCATATTGAGCTCCATCGGTGTCCATGTCTTCCACTGAAAATCGCGGATATTTACGGCCGGGTTCTTTCCGCCAAAGATACCATCCATATCGGAAGTGATATTAGGTTGTCCCGAACGGCCCGAACCGATATAAGTCGGGATATGGAAGCGGATGTATTCCCATTCGCCGCCGGTCTGGTCACCCGACCATACACCTGCATAGCGTTGAGTTCCTGCCCATCCGTCCAATGAGATGATAAACGGACGTGCGTTGTTGCCATAATAAGGCATGATTTTACCCACATCGGCCACGCCGTTCAAGCCGAATGAATAGCCTGCGCCTACCCATGCAACATCTGTTTTCAGAACACGCACACCGGCGTCTCTTACTTCTTTCACGATATCACGCTGAAGCAATGCACTGATTCCTTCTTTGGGATGGAGGTCGGATTGTGTCCAAAGCCCGATTTCCACTCCGTTCTTGCGGGCATAGTCACCCAGTTCTTTCAGGTTTTGGATATTGCCGTCCAATGTTTCGGTTTGTCCATATCCGGCTCCGTAACCGTCATTAGGGAGCAACCAGCCCAAAGGCATATCATGGTTCTTATAACGGTCTATCACAGCACGTGCCGAGAATTGGTAATTGTTTTTTTTACCGTTCAAAGATTCCTTGATACCGCCATTGTCCTTTTGGCTTTCCTTATAACGTTTTCCATCTTCAAACAAGATTCCCTTTTCGTCCTCTTTCCAATAGTCGCGGTTGTATGCATTCAGGTGTCCCTGATAGAAGCCGAACTTGGGTAATAATACCGGATTACCGGTGAGTTGGTAGAAGTCGTTCAATAAAGCAACGGCACCATCACTCACCATGTAAAAGACATCCAGATAATCTGTTTCGTGAGATAGTTTTACTTTTCCTTTTTCTTCTGCACCAAAGTCGTATTTACCTTTCTTGAAGGTATGCCACATCACGCCGTATCCGTTGGTAGACCAATAGAAAGGAGTAGGAGAAGCTACGCCTCCATCTGTCCAGCTATTTTGGTTTTCGATAGCAATTGCTTTCCCTTTGTGTGAGAATCTTCCGTTTTGCACACCACCTCCGTAGAAATATTCTTTCGGATTTTCTTTCAGGGTGATGGTTACTTTATCTTTCTCAAACGAAACGGGAGCAAGTTCTTCCACTACTACCTTGCCGGTTTTAAGGTTGGTGATTTTCAGTAACGAAGTGGCTTTGTCAATCTGTATGCTGATATGCCCGGTTGTGATACTGATTGTGCTTCCATTGTCGTCAATGTCCAACTTTGACAATGACATTCTGGGATTGTCTACCAATATCTGTGCTTCGGGTTTGGCTTCCGGATTTCGGATGATTCCACCGGCATTATCTTGAAAGACTCTGAAGATATTATCACCGTAAAAATCCAGTGTCATGCGTTGGTTGTTGGCAAACAAAACTTCGACAGCTGTCGGATTGAGTCTTTTGATGCCCACAATTTGAGGACTCGGAAGAGCAGTTTCACTTGCGACATACGTTCGTTGGGCAGCCTGCACGGGTGCACCTGCCAGAACAAGTGGAAATGCCAAGGCAAGTAGTGCCGCTTTTTTCCCTTTGTGGTGTTGGTTAGTGGTATTTTTCATAATAAACTATGATTAAATTAGAATATTGTTTTAATTTATTCGGTAAAGATAAAGCGTAATATTGATAAACAGGCAGGTTTTTAAGAAAAAATTAAGTATATCTTTTAAACTTTTGTATTCGGGAGGGCGAAAAGGCTGCCTTTAAGGTAAGCGTGTCTGTAGATAAGGATGGAGTACGTTTTTTTATGTTTGGTTATTTTTATATATAAACAAGAAGGTGTGTTAAAATTCCTCTATGATAACAACGTAACAGTTGCTTTGGAATTTTGACACACCTCTTTATTACTTTCCGAATGGCATTGCAGCTGTGTTTCGGGAGGTTTTCGGTTTTATCGTTTATTTAACTTCGATTACCTTTGTTGCTTTTTCCTTTTCTTCAGGAGTCCGTTTCGGTAATTCGATAGTCAGGACACCGTCATTCACTTTGGCGTCTATTTTATCCTTATCTACATCATCCGGCAGAATCAGGGTTTGTTGGAACTTAGAGTAAGAGAATTCGCGGCGCAGATAACGGCTTTCTTCCTTGCCTCCTTTGTCGCCTTCTGTAGATTCTGTTTTCTTTTCCATAGAGATGACCAAATCATTGTCCTCATTGATATGGATTTGGAAATCTTCTTTTTTCATTCCCGGAGCGGCAACTTCTACTTTATACTCTTTTTCTGTTTCGATAACATTAATGGCCGGTGCTGTCGGGTTGGCTTTTACCATCCAGTCATTGTTCAAGAAATCGTTAAAAATACTTGGCAACCAAGTTTGGTTGGCTCTTCTTACTGGCATCATAATCTTAATCTCCTTTTGGTTTATGGTTAAACATTTTATTTACTTTTGAACTCCGGCTTCTTTCGATTCCGTCATTCACTACTCATAATGCAAACACCATACCTTTAGTTCGATTTCCCGTGTGCTATATTCCGCTCTTTTAAACCTATAAAACCTTTCTTAAAGGTCAGGGGTAAGACTTTAAGAGAGGATAGAACTATTTAAACGTTGATACCGACAGGCTGCTGCCAAAATGTAATTTTCAAGGACATATTGGCAGCTATTGGGCTTCTGTAAGTTTGAATCTCATACGGAAAATACCTTCTTTATAATCGTAACTGATGATTTTGAATATACCTATTTGCGAAGTGTTTTCCACATGCAGACCGATGCAGAGGCATTCATCATAGTCGCCCACGTGCACCACTCACACGGTTTCGGAGGCAAGGTCGGGCAGACGTTTTAGGTCAAACCGTCCCACGGCTTCCTCTTGTGTAATGAATTCCGTGGTGATTGGCAGATTTTTTTTTAAAGTCTCATTCACAATTTTTTCTATGCGGTTTATCTCCTCTTTGGTGGGGCAGGTAGGTAATGCGAAATCTAATTTGCTTTTCTTGCGTTCGATATGTGCCGACACTGCACGCTCGCAGCCAAAGAGGTTTACCATTGTTTTGTTTACGATATACTCCGTGGTATGCATGGGGGCGATGGATGCATCCTGAAATTTGGGAGCTGCTTGGTTTATTTCCATAATAAATTTATTTTATTGTGTTTGGATATTCAAAGATTATGTGCTTTTGCCGGATATTTCTGTCTATTGTTTTTGTTTAATCCTTCCATTGCTTTATTTCTTTCTTTAAGATGCTGTATACATTGAGGTTGACAAACTTCTTTGTATACATCAGTTCCCCGTCGCGTTCAGTTCCTTCCAGGTGGAAGCCGAGTCTTTGCGGGATGGCATTGCTGGGAGTGTTTCCTTCGGCGCAACGGATTTGGATGCGGTTCATGCCTCGTTCTTCGACGGCAATCCGGCAGAGATGGCGCACACATTTGGTCATGATTCCCCGGTGCTGGTATTTGGGCAGAAGCCAGTAACCAATTTCTGTACGCAAGTTTGCTGCATCGGAATAATGAAAACCTATCAGTCCGCACACTTCTTGTTTCTCTTCAATGATATAAATGAAGTCCCGACGGGCACGCGGAACTCGGAGCACGGAGCTCAGAAATGCTTTTTCTTCTTCCGCAGTCAGAAATGTGACGAACGGAAGCCATTCCTGCAAGTACTCGCGGTGCAAATGAATGGCATTGTATATTTTTTGTGAATCACTTATGCGTACTTCCCGAATCGTTATGTTATCGGTAATATTGGTTTTCATGGTGAATCTGAATTTAGTTCGCCAAAGATAAATCATTTTTTTGTGAAAAGGAATAAACAAAGTGTTTTCTTTGGAGGAAGATATGAGTGACACGGATTTCACGCAGTGGGGAAGAGGAAATCGTGAAACCCGTGTCTGAAAGGGAAAGACCGGCTGTTTTGAGTCTTTTCTTAATTTCTATAAGGTGGGTGTCTGAAATAGGAATACGAAAGACTTGCTGTCTTTCAAATCCTTGACGGCATTTCCGGCATATATTTCTCCGTGTGTCAAAGACAGTTTTTTTATCTTCGCTTTCGGACTGAAATCTATTTCTTTCAAGTCGAGCCAAAACAGATTGGGAGTCAATACATTGTCAAAATAGTACACCTTGTTCTTTTGGTCGCAAACCGAACGCCAACGTGTAGATGAGATGTGAGGCTTACCGGGAGTGGTGATGCCGAAGGGAACAGATACATTTCTCATCACACTCAGTACACTTGGAACGGCAATGCGTGCGTCGGGAGTCTGCGGGATGGCATGAATATAGAATGATGCACGCACAAAACGGTCACTTGAACGGTTTGTACCAGGTAGCATTTGCAAGCCTCCTATCTCTTTCCAATAGTCGTTGATGGCCAGTTGTGATGAATATTTGGGCGAGTTTGTCATAACCTGATATTCTTTTCCTTCGTGTATTTCCAACTTTCCGTCCAGATACTCCAGCACAGCCGTATTCCCTGTATTGTCGGTGATAGCCAGGTGTAAAGTGGAGGCTGAGCCGTTGGGCATTTGAGGTGCGTCAATTCGGAATATCTCTTTTTTGAGTTCATCTACCGCCTCCCGCACAGTGGCGAAATTGTCGAGCACATTTTGAGTCCAGATACTAATTCGTAATACCGGACGTTTGTCTTCTAGACGTTTGTACATTGATTCGGGTAGAAATAAAAGGCTGGCTACTAATCCCTTTTCATTCATTCCGTCACATGTGCCGATGTCATATCCTGTAGCGATGACACTGCCGTATTTCGAAGTCCATGTCACCGTCTCTCCCTTGTTATATCCTGCTCTTTGGATACCTCTCGGAAAGACGTACAGATTACTCATGATATCCTCTTTCCAGTCCATGGTACGTCCGGTGACAATCAGATTGTCGGGTCCGATGTATACAGCCCGGGTGCACGCTTCTATTCGCTGTATGTGAATGGATAGCATAATGGTTAATGCGATTAGCGCAATGTTTTTTGTTCTCATTTTTTTATATTAAAAGATTATTGTTTATTCATAAAACAGATATCGGGTGTGGCTTGTTTAGGCGGAGGCAGTAAAATAAGCAAATCATCGGATAATATAAAACCACCTGTAAAAACATGGGAGTGAGTATTGTGGCACTGTTCAGTAACTTCTTTGGGAGCAGTCATTATTCTTGGGGATTTAACATATCAATCAAATACCTGTCCCCTGATGTTGTCTCCTCCGGTTTTCAACCCCTGCATGCGTTTTTGAGTTTCCTAAGCCGTTTCATTAGCCGGACCAAGCGTTTTCGTCCTTTCGATTATGCCTGTCTGTCCGTCGGATTACTACAGTCTCCGGCAGCGGACTGTATAGTCCGTTGCAGTGGACCGTACAGTCTGCTATAGTGGACTGTACAGTCCATTGCCGCAGACTGTAATAATCTTCCGTTTAAAAGACCTTGACCGGCCATAGGAAACGGTTTATTCTTCCCTTAGTTTGTGATATGATGTGATATTTAAATCCCCAAGAATAAATAAGTGACCCGAATTTTTTCAAAATATTATGCTAATACACTTTTTGACTTGCTCCCTTCTTTGTGTAAGAAAGTATATTTTTCATGTACATTCGCATACTGACTGTACAAAATAAAAAAAGGAGCAACGCCTTGCTCCAACCTTTGTTAACCTTAAATCTAATACTATGAAAAACACATTGCAAAGATACGGACTTTTTGGAAAATAGCAAATAATCAGACTTAAAAAGTATGCTATATAACATTGTTTAATATTTGTATTTCTCGAAAACCTGTTTTTTAAGACTTCTTTTGCGTATCTTTGCAGCCGTTAAAAAATAGCTGACGATAGTAAAAAGAGAAAATATATGGCATTTGAAGCGACAAAGAGAGAGTGGGGCGAGCTTTACGCCTTTTTCCGCTTGCTGGCGGATGGTTATGTATATGCGGGAACTCCTGAAGTGAAGAAGAATGAGGCGCAACGATTGCCCGTTGCCATGATTCAGCGGGAGGAACACGACGGAACCCGCCGATATATTATTGAAAGTGAGGAAAATATACATATCTGTGGAGAAAAAATTGATAAGCTGGTGGCACGTGAGGACTTTTCTGCTGTGGCGGAACTGATTTTATCGGCTGTGAAAGCGAGTCGTGAAAATGATGTTATGTCACCCGATGGGGTGGAGGAGTTTTTGGATGAGGTGGCTATCTTTGATTTGGAAGCAAAAACGGATGACCGTACCGATTTTTATGTTGCTTTTTACAGTGCGGATGCGCCTTTGACGGGTTTCTGTGTCCGTTCTCGTCTCAGCTCCATGTTTCCTTTACTGGACGGTGGACGAACTGCTAACCTGAAGTTTGAGCAGCCCGGCATCAAGTTTGCCACTCCCACAGTCAATAAAATCAATGCATTTGGCGAGGAAGACGATGTGGCGGGACGTATGTTGATGATAGAACGTCTGGGAGGTGTCTTGAAGTATAGCGATGTGGCCGACAAAGTGTTCCGTAGCAATTTGAGTATGATAGACCTGCATTTTCCCCGCATGTTGGGCGAAATGCTGCGCATCATGCATCTGGACGGCATCACCAGAGTGAGCGAGCTGACGGAGGTGATGAAGCAAGTCAATCCGTTGAAGATTAAAGAGGAATTGATTACCAAGCATCATTATTACGAATATAAGATGAAGCAATTCCTGCTGGCACTTGCCTTGGGAATGCGTCCGGCAAAGCTCTTTACCGGAGTTGATTCGGCTGTATCCGGCTTCTTACTGGTGGACGGCAGTGGTGAAATATTGTGTTATCAAAAGGCAGACCGTCAGACCTTTGCCGATTTTCTGTTCAATAACTCTCGTTTTGAGAAAGGTTCTACCGAAAAAGATAAATATGGTTATTTGGAGCGCGAAAATGGAGTCTATTATTTTAAGCTGAACGCAAAAATCGGTTTGGTGAAACGATAAGATAATGCAGCAGAGAGAGTGTGCCGGCATGAGACGCTCTATTCTATCTGCATTCGGGCGAAAGATATTTCTTGCGACTGTAGGGGTAATGATAATATTGTTATTTTGTCAGTAGGGGCAGGGCTTGCCTGCCCGAAGACACAAAGCAAACTGTTTTCGGGCGAGCGGACCTTGCCCCTACGAACTAAACGACAGCATTATCCACGTTTTGACACACCCCTTTCGATAGATCGGTTTAGTTTTGACATTCCTCTGCTATTCATTGTCTGTTTCGTGTTTACAGCTTGAACTTCAGAATCTTTCCATTCATGGCATCCAATAAAACAGGCGTCGTCTTGTCGGGTGACAATACCAATTTCTCTGTATTTCCTGTCAGCAATTCCACTGCATTATATTCTAAGTTATAAGGTATTCCCAAGAAATCAAAAGCATGTTGCGGAATGTTGACTGCTGCCCGCACCGGAATGCTGTCAAAGTTGACCATTATCAGCAGCAACTCATCATCCAGCTTACGCATGAAAGCATACTGCTTATGTTCGTTGAATACCCATCCTGCCAGGTTAGCGTATGTTAAATCAAAGAATACTCCTTCGCGTATCGCCTTCTCCGTGTTGCATAAATTTAATAGTCTGGAATAGAAAGTACGTAGTTTCTTCTCTTCTTCGGTCAGCAGCTTATCATCGAATTTGCCGTTATTGCGCCAACGGCGGATACTGTCCACGCTCCAATAATCGAAGCTGGTCGTACGTCCATCTCGTCCGCTGAATCCTTCCGAATCCATTCCCTGTACGCCTATTTCCTGTCCGAAATAAATCTAGACCGGATTGTCATTCATACAAGCAGAAACAATCATGGCAGGGATAGCGCGGGCACCGTTTCCGGCAAAGAAATCGGAAGCAATGCGTTGTTCATCGTGGTTCTCAAGGAAGTTGAGCATACGGTGTTCTATTCCACTCAGGCTTTGCCAGCGACTGGGAATGGAGGTAGCCGATTCCCAACCCGAAGTGATGGCTCTCAGCGTATCATACAAGCCTACCTTATCATATAAATAGTCGAATTTTCCATTGAAAAGATAGTTGCGGTATTCTGCCGGATTATAAACCTCGGCAATGAATATCAGGTTGGGGTATTGCGCTTTGACCTGTGGAATGACCCATCCCCAAAATTCGACAGGGACCATTTCTGCCATATCGCACCGGAATCCGTCGATGCCTTTTGATGCCCAAAATAACAATATGTCGAGCATTTTGTTCCAAGTGTCGGGAATGGGGTCGAAATGGGTGCTTCGTCCGTTCATGTAATCCACGCCATAGTTCAACTTCACTGTCTCATACCAGTCATTGATGCCGGGCCATGCGTCAAAACGGTCATTGCCGGTGGCTTTGGCAGGAAATTCTATGTAGGGTTCGGCGGCACCGCGGTGAAGATCGATATTGCCTTCCAGTTTTGTGCCGGGAATGTAATAAAAGTTATTATTCGGGCTGAATGCTAGGTTTACATCATCTTGTTCGCCCAAATCAGCCACTCCTGCCGGCTTGGTGTCTGAACCATATTGGCGGGCAACGTGGTTGGGAACAAAATCAATGATTACTTTTAGTTCTGCCTTGTGTGAACGTTTTACCAAGTTCTCAAATTCTTTCATCCGGTCGGGGATGCTGGTTGCCAAATCGGGGTCTACATCATAATAATCCTTGATGGCGTATGGTGAGCCGGCTTTTCCTTTGATTACGGCAGGGTGGTCCGGGCGTATGCCGTAGCGACTGTAATTGGTTTGGGTGGCGTGTTCGATGATACCTGTATACCAAATGTGTGTGGCACCCAGACGCTTGATTTCTCCCAAAGCCTTGGCCGTAAAGTCAGCCATTTTTCCGCAGCCGTTCTCGTCCAAAGAGCCATTGGTTTTGCAACGAGGGTTTCCGTTTCCGAACAAACGGGTAAACACCTGGTAGATGATAATTTTTTCTTGTGTTTTCATTATATTATTTTTTATTTATTTCCAAATAGTTCCTTTCTCTCGTAACAAATGGTCTAGAATTTCATTCGCCGTATTGTATCCTTGTTCAAAAATTTCTTCGGCTTTTTCCAGCTCTCGGTTGCTGTATCCTTCCAGTCCGTAGGGTTCAATCAACAAATCACTCAGAGGCTTTTGTGACAGAGTGTTCGCTTGAAAAATAAAATGATAGGCCCTTAAAGCAATTGTTACCACGTTCTTTTTATATTCGTCTGCCACCAATGGACTGACGTTGAATGCAATCACTTTTTCACACATTTCGCGGATGGGAGTTACCGGGAGGTTCATTAATAGTCCTCCATCTACGTAATAAGTATTATTGATTTTCTGTGGTGCAAACAGTACCGGCATGCAACATGAGGCAGCTACCCGTTCAGCAATTTTTCCCTTGCGGAAAGAAACTGTTTTTCCGTGGTCCAAATCGGTGGCCGAGATAATAGTGGGGATGGGAAGTTCTTCTATCAGTTTGGTTCGCAGGTTGCTTTCCAGGAAATCAATGAAACTGTCAAGCTTCAGCAATCCTTGTTTGTTAATGGAAAAGGTTGTGAGTTCGGTAAATGAATGGTGTTCAAAGAGTTCAATGATGTGATAGGGTTCTCTGCCATCAGCATAGAATACGGCAGCCAGTGCACCGGCACTTACTCCGGAAAGTATGTTCGGTGTTATGCCGTGTTCGTGTAGTGCCTGCATGATTCCTAAGTGGGCAAATCCTTTGATGAATCCTCCGCTCAGGGCATACCCTATGTTGTATTTGAATGTATTCATTAATTTATCTCGTTTGTTACATGGGCAAACATAATCATTTTTAACGAGATATGGAAAAAAGATGGGATAAAAATACACCGTCGTTCCTCTCCGAAGATGTCTCCATTGCTTGGAAAAATTCTCTTGAGCTTTTGAGGAAGAATGACGGTGTATATTTATTTATGCTATTCCGTGAGCGTTTGCGTCTTTGTCTATTTTCTTAATCAAGCCTTGCAATACAGCACCCGGTCCGCATTCTGTAAACTCGTCGGCTCCATCGGCAATCATGTTCTTCACTGTCTGAGTCCAGCGAACAGAAGCGGTCAGCTGAGCTACCAGGTTAGCCTTGATTTCAGCAGGATCGGTGTGAGGTAAAGCGTCTACGTTCTGATAAACAGGACATTTTGGTGTATGAATTTCAGTTGCGTTGATGGCGGCTTCTAGTTCTATTTTGGCCGGATTCATCAGCGGAGAGTGGAAAGCACCACCCACTTTCAGAGGCAGAGCGCGTTTTGCACCGGCAGCTTTCAGTTGTTCGCAAGCTTTATTGATGCCTTCGATGGAACCGGAGATAACGATTTGTCCCGGGCAGTTGTAATTGGCGGCAACCACCACTTCGCCTTCTTTAGAGATGGCTTCGCATATTTCTTCTACTTTTTCATCAGGTAATGCGATGATGGCAGCCATTGTCGAAGGTTGTGCTTCGCAGGCTTTCTGCATAGCCATGGCGCGTGCATATACCAGCTTCAATCCGTCTTCGAACGACAAGGCTCCGGCGGCAACCAAGGCAGAGAACTCACCCAGTGAGTGTCCGGCTGTCAATTCAGGTTTGAAATCATCACCCATGCAGAGGGCTGAAATAACCGAGTGAAGGAACACGGCAGGCTGAGTGACCTTGGTTTGGCGAAGGTCTTCGTCTGTACCTTCAAACATGATGTCTGTGATGCGGTATCCTAAAATGTCATTCGCTTTTTCAAATAATTCTTTGGCCAAAGCCGAGTTTTCGTACAGGTCTTTACCCATACCTACAAACTGTGCTCCCTGTC
>ENA-ORKQ01000236-ORKQ01000236.1-human-gut-metagenome-genome-assembly--contig:-NODE-236-length-11567-cov-5.9312_pt1 | contig 11567 bp, 6 predicted proteins | sample MGYA00243060_ERZ508809 | MGnify/ENA primary metagenome ERZ508809 (study PRJEB26277, sample SAMN04329829) | human gut metagenome | biome: human-associated habitat | host: Homo sapiens | place: USA... | reverse complement strand
ATGAGAATGTACGCACTTGCTATCAATAATAAATACTATCCTGAAGATAATGAACTGATACATATCCTGCTGACGCATAGCCGTTCGGTGGCCGATAAAGCGTTATGGATTGCCGGCAAGCATCCGGAATTGAATCTGGACAAGCAATTTTTGGAAGAAGCGGCAATGCTGCACGATATCGGTATTTTTATGACAGATGCTGATGGTATTTGTTGTTTCGGATCTTATTCTTATATTTGTCATGGATATTTGGGGGCTGATCTGATGCGGAAAGAAGGATTCCCGCGCCATGCGTTGGTCTGTGAGAGACATTCGGGGGCAGGTATTTCTTTGCAATGTATTATTGACCAGCATTTGCCCGTTCCTCATCGGTATATGGTTCCGGTAGCACTGGAGGTACAGGTTAAAGCGTGGAGATGGCGTTAAAGAGTATTTCACGTTATGGGGAAGATGTGATAATCCGTTTTAACCATTGGTGCGAATGTTTCTTGTAAGCCTTAAAAATAAATTAAATATCCGCTAAATAGTTCATTATTGGCGGATAATGCTTAATTTTGCCCCTCAAAAGCGTAAATGATTTGTGAATGACGCCACTAAAACGACATAGATTTATAACATTCCTACTACTATTTGCATGCCTGTTGCTTTCTTTAAGTACGGGTGCTCAACGCAGAAAGCGGAATTCTGCATCCGGCAATGATTCCCTGAAAGTAGATAGTACTTTGGTAGATACGTTGTCTATTGATACGGTTGCACCTAAAAAGAAGCAGCCGTTGGATGCGCCTGTTATTTATGAAGCAAATGACTCTATCGTATTCACTGAGGGCGGATATGCCCATCTGTATGGTGACGGTAAGGTGAACTATGAGAAAATTGAATTGACCTCTGCTGTGATTACAATGAACATGGATAGCAGTACGGTGTATGCCCGTGGTGTTCCCGACTCGGTTGGCGTGGAAAAAGGTACTCCTATCTTTAAAGATGGCGAGACTCCGTACGAGTCAAAAATCATGCGTTATAACTTCAAGTCGAAGAAAGGTTTCATCAATAATATTGTAACTCAGCAAGGTGAAGGGTATGTAACCAGTGAAGAATCAAAGAAAGGTTCCAATGATGAGCTTTATCTGCGTCACGGACGATACACTACGTGTGATAATCACGAACATCCTCACTTTTATCTGAAGCTTTCTATGGCGAAAGTACGTCCCAAGAAGAATGTAGTATTTGGTCCTGCCCAGTTGGTGGTAGAGGATGTGCCGTTGCCTCTTGCTATTCCTTTTGGTTTTTTCCCGTTCAATAGCAGTTATTCGTCAGGATTCATTATGCCTACATACGGTGATGAAATGAATCGTGGTTTCTATTTACGTGATGGTGGATATTATTTTGCTATCAGTGATCGTATGGATTTGAAAGTGCTGGGTGAGATTTTTACAAAGGGCTCATGGGGACTTTCCACGCAGTCCAATTATAATAAAAGGTACAGATATAGTGGTAATTTCAATGCCAGTTATTTGGTAACGAAGACAGGTGAGAAGAATATGCCGGACTATATGGTTACAAAAGACTTCAGAATTGCATGGAGCCACAGACAGGATGCCAAGGCCAGTCCCAACAGTTCTTTTTCGGCTAATGTGAACTTTGCAACCAGTAGTTATGACCAGCGTAACCTGAGTAGTTTGTATAATCCGCAGCAATATTCAAATAATACCAAGACGTCTAGTGTGAGTTATTCGCGTAACTTTCCCGAGATAGGATTGAATTTGTCCAGTACATTCAATATTTCTCAGAATACACGGGACTCTTCTATCAGCGTGACGTTGCCGGACTTGAATATTTCATTGAACCGTATTTATCCGTTCAAGCGTAAGAAGGCGGTAGGTGATGAACGTTGGTACGAAAAAATCTCACTTCAGTATACCGGTCAGGTGACGAACTCTATTAATACCAAGGATAATCTGATTCTGAAGCAAGGATTGAATAAATGGACCAATGGTATGCAGCACAAAATTCCTATCAGTGCTACATTTACCTTATTCAAATATATCAATATCGTGCCTTCTTTTAACTATACCGAGCGTTGGTATATGCGCAAGGTAGAGCAGAGTTATGATCCGTCGGCACCTAATAATGTGCGGAGAGATACAATCAACGGTTTCAACCGTGTGTATAACTATGATTTGAGTTTGCAGGTGAATACCAAGATGTATGGTTTCTACAAACCGTGGAAGAAATTGTTTGGTGACAAGATTGAAATGATCCGTCACGTCTTTACTCCTTCGGTTAGCATGAGTTATGCGCCGGATTTCAGTACGTCTAGGTATGGATATGTGGGAACGTATACTTATACTGATACGGATGGAGAGGTACGTACTCAGACTTATAATCCATATGAAGGTTTGCCTTACTCCTTCTCACCCAGTGGTAAATCCGAGAATTTTACTTTCTCTATAGACAATAATGTGGAAATGAAAGTGAAATCCGATGCGGATACTACCGGAGTGAAGAAAATCAGCTTGATTGACCAGTTGGGGGCCAGCATTTCTTATAATGCAGCAGCTAAAGAGAAGCCGTGGGGAAACTTGAGTATGAATCTGCGTTTGAAACTGACCAAGAGCTATACTTTTAATATGAACGCCCAGTTTGCTACTTATGCTTATGAGTTTGATAAAGATGGTAAGGTAGTGGAAGGCAATCGTACAGAATGGTCATACGGACGTTTCGGTCGTTTTCAGGGGTATAGCGGTTCTTTCTCGTATACATTGAATAATGATTCGTGGAAAAAATGGTTTGGCCCGATAGATGAAAAGGACAGTATAGGGGATAAAGACAAGAAGAATGAAAATCTGGATGAGTACAGTGATGATGACAATGAAAACAAGGAGGAAGAAGATAATTCCGGCTTGAGAAAGACAGAGAAGGCGGCTATAGATCCGGATGGCTATATGGCTTTCAAGATGCCATGGTCATTGAGTCTGAGTTATAGTTATAGTATTCGTGAGGACAGAAGTAAGCAGATTAATATTAAGACGATGCGTTATCCTTATTCAATAACCCATTCATTGAATGTTTCCGGTAATGTGAAATTGGGTAGCCGCTGGAATGTGAATTATTCTTCAGGATATGACTTTAATACGAAAGAGATGTCAATGACAACGGTCAATATCAGCCGTGAACAGCTCTGATTCAATATGAGTTGTTGCTTGGTATTTGGGCCCTTTACGAACTATAACTTCAGTATTCGTGCTAATTCCAGTTTGCTGACCGATGCTTTGAAATGGGACCAGCGAAGCAATACGGGTAGTGCAGTGAATTGGTACTAGGAGAAACTGAGAATAAAAAATAAGAAATGGTTGCATGTTGTTATCGGCAACCATTTCTCATTTTTTTTATTCTGGTCTTTAATTTATGTCTACCATTCAATGGGTGTTTGCCCGTGTGCTTGCAAGTATTCGTTGGTGCGGCTGAAGTGCTTGTTGCCAAAGAAACCATTATAGGCTGACAGGGGTGACGGATGTGCGGAAGCCAGTACCAGGTGTTTGTTGCGGTCTATGAAGGCTCCTTTTTTCTGTGCATAAGATCCCCATAAGATGAATACAATATTTTCACGTTGTTCTGCCAGTATACGGATGGCGGCATCTGTATATTCCTCCCAGCCCCGGCGTTGAGGAGAGCCTGCTTGATGGGCACGGACGGTCAGTGTGGCATTGAGTAATAATACTCCTTGATTCGCCCAGCGGGTCAGATTGCCTGAAGTGGGGATGGGAGCACCCAAATCGCTTTGTATTTCTTTGAAAATATTTTGTAGGGAAGGGGGAAAAGGTACTCCGTCATTAACGGAAAAGCAGAGTCCGTGCGCCTGGCCGGGACCATGGTAGGGGTCTTGGCCGATAATGACGACTTTCACTTTATCAAACGGGCACAGCTTGAAGGCGTTGAATATAAATCTACCCGGTGGGTAAATAGTGGTAGTCTGGTATTCGCTTCTTACAAACTCTGTGAGTTTGATAAAGTAATCTTTTTCAAATTCGGGTGCCAGATGTTGTTTCCAGCTTTCTTCTATTTGTACGTTCATAGGCTTTCTTTTTATTAAAAATGTGCGTTAAAGATAGGGGTTATTTGTAAAAATGACAAATAAAAAGAGGATGACTTTTGTATCACCCTCTTCTTCGATTGCTGATAGATTATAATCAAATAAGTTGCATACCCAATTGAGCGCATTCTTTTCTCATATCTTCGGGCCATATACTGGCTTGGATTTCACCTATATGGGCTTTCTGTAAATAAAGCATACAGAGTCGTGATTGTCCTATACCACCGCCGATACATAAAGGCAGAGTTTCATCCAACAAGCGTTTGTGGAAGTACAATTCTTTACGCTTTTCCTGTCCGCTGAGTGTCAGTTGGCGGAGTAACGCTTCTTTGTCTACACGGATACCCATAGAGGAAAGCTCAACAGAACGGTCTAATATTTTATCCCAAACCAACAAGTCACCATTCAGGCCGGGGAGTCCGGTTTCCGGATTAATTGTGGTGTAGTCATCATAGTCAGGTGCACGCAGATCATGTTCTTTACCGTCACTCAGTTTACATCCTATACCTATAATAAATACAGCACCATATTTTTGCGCAATAGCATGTTCGCGTTCTTTCGGAGTTTTGTCGGGATACATTTGGCAAAGCTCTTCTGAGTGGATGAAATGAATGTCATGTGGCAGGAAGGGTTTGATCTGCGGATACATTTCGCATACCATATATTCTGTGCGGCGCATGGCTGCATAAATACGGGTTACTATTTGTTTCAGGAAATCAACTGTGCGTTGTTCTTTGGTAATTACACGCTCCCAGTCCCACTGGTCTACATATAGTGAGTGGAGATTACCTAATTCCTCATCAGCCCGGATGGCATTCATGTCGGTATAGATGCCATAACCCGGTTCTATATTGTAATCGGCCAAAGTCAGCCTTTTCCATTTTGCCAATGAATGGACAACTTCGGCCTGTGCGTCTCCCAAGTCTTTAATAGGGAAAGATACCGGCCGTTCGGTTCCGCTCAAGTCATCATTGATACCCATTCCCTTCAATACAAATAGCGGGGCGGTGACACGGCGCAGACGTAATTCTGACGACAAGTTCTGTTGAAAGAACTCTTTTATTTGCTTAATGCCTAACTCTGTTTGTTTTAAATCAAGCAAGGCTTTATAGTTAGCTGGTTTAATTAGGTAACTCATTGTAAAATAGATCTAATTGTTTTAATTGCTTGCAAATATAGAAATTATTTGTGATATTGTTATATATTTGGGTAAAAATATAATCAAATTGATTGTTTTGTTCTTAAATTAATGTGCAAAATATTATTTTGATAGATAAATATCTCAAATTATTAGGAGAAAGACAATATATTTTGTACTTTTGCACGTCCAAGTTTCAGACGCACCCGTAGTTCAATGGATAGAATACCGGATTCCGGTTCCGACGATATGAGTTCGATTCTCATCGGGTGTACAATTCAGTAACCTCTTTGCAAAGAATTGCAAGGAGGTTTTTCTTGTTATATCTTCTCCGTATGAACTTTTTTTTCTTTTTTGAGTTATTCCCTTATGTAACTTTTTAAAATATGCCTTAATATTTAGTTTATTCTAAAAAACAAACACTAATAAAGGATATAGTTCCTTTTATTCCTTGTATATACTAAATATACGTGCATATATTCGCTGTTGATTTTAAAATTATTTTCTTTTTGAGGTGTTTTAAAACTAACGCTTAATTAAACTTTTTTATTTAAACATTAATTTATCAACCAAATCTGAGATTCATGAAGAAAGCTCTCTTTTTTATCGTATGCCTCTGTTTTGCAATAAACATGATGGCGCAAACAAAAGCAGTAACGGGGGTGGTGGTAGATGCCACCGGTGAACCCATTATCGGAGCGAGTGTCCTGGAGATAGGGACAACAAATGGTACAATAACTGATGTCGATGGTAACTTTACTATCCAAGTGCCTGTGGGGGCGAAACTGGAGGTAAGTTATATAGGCTACAAAACACAGCAAATTGTAGTGGGGGCGTCAAACACCTACAAGGTTGTTTTAAAAGAAGATGCTGAAATGCTGGATGAGGTCGTGGTGACCGGTTATGGAATGAGTCAGAAACGTTCGTTGATGACGAACTCTATTTCGAAGTTGGACGATAAAGTGTTGCAGAATGCGGCTATGAGTAATGCGGCCCAATCCTTGCAGGGGACTGTCAGTGGGCTGCGTGTGACAAATACTTCGGGTAAACCGGGTAGTTCGCCCAATATCGTTTTGCGTGGTGGTGCTTCCATTAACAAGAATCTGGAAGGTCCGTTGGTCGTGGTGGATGGCCTTGTGCGTTCCATGGATGATATCAATCCTTCGGATATTGAATCCATACAGGTGTTGAAAGATGCGGCTTCCACAGCTATTTATGGTGCCCGTGCCAATAATGGTGTGATTCTGGTGACAACCAAGAAAGGGGTGGAAGGCAGAACACAGATTACTTACAAGTTCAAAGGCGGTGTGAACTTTGCGCGTGAAGGATATAAATATCTGGATGCCGGTGACTATTTGTATTATCAACGTTTGGGATGGCAGCGTACCAATGGCGGTACAAGTATGGAGAACCAGAAAGGTTTTGGAGTTAACTCCGGAGTGGATCTGGCTTTCATGACAGAGGCCAACAAGCATTTATTGAATGAAGGATGGCAATTTATGGCGGACCCTACAGATCCTGATAAAACTTTGATTTTTAGAAATCATGCCGGTGAACTGCATGACCTGACTTTCCGTAATGCCGCGTTTACCCAAGATCATTATTTGAATCTGTCGGGAGGTAATGACAAAGGAACATTTTCTTCATCTTTGGGATACTATTCAGAAGATGGTCAGATTATTTACACCTATTATCAGCGTGTGAATGGAACTATCAACGGCTCGTATAAATTGTTACCTATTTTGACAGTGAATGCCGGTGGTAGTTTTTCATGGTCCAAGATGCCCGATTTATGGACTTACGATCTGAAAAGCCCTTGGAATGGAGAAACGGGAGAGTATGAGTTGTTCTATCGTACTATGAGTATGTTTCCCACTTGGAACCCGTGGAATGAGGATGGAAGTCCTGCTGCCGGATGGAGTAATCAGGATGGTAATCCTTATTATTGGAAAGATAAGCTGACTCGTTCTACGACGAACCGTAAGACTTCGTTTAATATTGGTTTTGCTTTAGAAATTATTCCGCAGCAATTGTTTCTGAACGGAAACAGCTCTATGTATTATACCGATTATCAGTTTGAATTGTTCGAAAAGAAGTATCAGCAGATAGGTCAGGCTCCTAACACCAATCGTAATGCTTCGCAAACAAATACAAAAGTATTTCAACAACAACATGCATTGACTTTGGAATATAAAAAAGGTTTTAGCGGACATAATATCAATGCTATGCTAGGTGGCGAGTATTTTGATTATCAATATCAGAACTTGGAGGCGCGTGTCTCCGGTGCTCCTACAGATGATATACCTACTTTGAATGCGGGTACTAATCGTACTTATACTACTTCCATCAAGACCGGTTATCGTATTCTTTCCGGTTTTGCCCGTGTTAATTATGATTATAATTATCGTTATATGGTGTCGGTGGTAGCCCGTTATGACGGTATCTCTAAACTATCTGACAATCGTTGGGGATTCTTTCCGGGTATATCCGCCGGTTGGAATGTGCATGAGGAAGCTTTCTTTAAAGATTCAAAGTTTGCGGAAGTAGTATCCTTGATTAAACCGCGTATCAGCTATGGGTTGAACGGGAATGTAAATGGTATTGGTAACTTTGATGTATATGGTAAAGACGGTGCGGGGGGTGCTTATAATGGGAATCTGGGGTATTTGAATACCGGAGTGGTTAATAGTAAATTGCGTTGGGAAAAGAGTCATACGTTTGAACTGGGTCTTGATCTGGGCTTTTTCAATAATCGGATTCACATGATTATGGACTATTATAACCGTACGACTTCCGATTTGCTGACTGATGTGAATTTGCCGGAATATACGGGATTCCCTTCGTTCAAGACGAATCTGGGTACTATCAGTAACCGTGGCTTTGAATTGGAAGCCAAGGTGAATCTGCTGACAAAGAAGGACTGGTCATGGGATGTCACCGCTAATACTTCGTTTGTGAAGAATATGGTGAAGAAGCTGCCTTTTAATGGGAATGCGAACAACCGTCAGGGGGGTGAGCAGATATGGGATCCAAAATCCAACTCATTGGTTTGGGTAGGCGGTATTCAGGAAGGAAAAAGCTTGGGTGATATCATTGCTTATAAACAAGTACGTATCTTGCGTGACTGGGATGATGTGAGAAACCATGCCGGTGATTTTGTGGATGAAGTTGCCAACCTGTATGGGCCGAATAAAGCTGCCGAATATGCAGGAAAGCCGGGATGGAAGCCTATTGAGCCTGGAGATGTATTGTGGGATGACAAAAATGGTGATAACATAATAAACTCATACGACCGTCAGGTGGTGGGTAATATCTATCCGAAATGGACCGGTGGTTTTTCTACCACGCTGAACTATAAAAACTGGTCTTTGTATGGTCGTTTTGACTATGCGGTAGGTCATACCATTTACAATGATTTGAAAGCAAGAATCTTGGGGCAGTATAACGGGTCGTTCAATTTGATTACGGATGTCAGAAATTCGTGGTCTGAAAACAATACGGAAACTAGTATCCCTAAGTTTTATTGGGCTGACCAGAATGCGAAAAAGAACATTACCCGTTCCAATAATGGTACAACGAATCTGAACAATAATAACTCTACTTTCTATGAAAAGGGGGATTATTTGTGTCTGCGTGAGGTAACCTTGAGTTATAAATTCCCGAAGAATCTTATAAATAAGGTGTTCTTGACCGATGCGTCCGTGTATGTTACGGGACAGAATTTATTCTATATTACCGGATATGACGGAACCTCTCCGGAACCGGTTATGGATATTCAGGCAAATGGTCGTGGTGGTATAGACAATGGACGTTATCCTACACCAAGAACCGTTTTGTTTGGTTTACAATTGTCATTTTAATATGTAAAAAAGAGAAAGTATGAACATAAAAAAGGTAATATTGGCTTTTGCCGCATCGGCTATGTTGGCCGGTGGATGTACTTCGTTGGATATGGACCCGGTGAGCGATATCACTGACTTGAATTACTGGAAAACTCCGGAACAGTTTGATTCATTTGTTTTTGGACTGCATAGTCGCTTCAGAAGCCATTCGTGGAATATGTTTTTGTTGGGTGAGGCAAGAAGTGATGTCTTTGGGGGAACTCCTTTTGGTGGAGAAGCCACCCAGGGGATGGAACGTTTTCCTTATAATACATTGAATGCGGAGAATCCCGGAATCAGCGGATTTGGTGATTTGTATCAGAATATCAATCAGATGAATTTGTTTATCAGCAGGACCCTCCATGCGGATGTTCTGACTGAAAGTGCTAAGAACTATTATTTAGGACAGGTGTATGGATTGCGTGCCTACTATATGTATCAGTTATACCGTTCATGGGGAGATGCCGTGTTTACGGAAGAGCCCAGCTTGGGTTTTGAAGTGGGTAAATTGGCAAAAGCGGCGACTCCGGCTGCCGAAATCTTTGAGCAGGTAAAAAAAGATATAGAATCTTCTTTAAGTTATTTTGGGCCTGATTATACCATAAAGGAAAAAAAATCGCTGTGGTCAAAGGCTGCCACATTGATGCTGAAAGCGGATGTATATTTGTGGAGTGCCCATCGTGACGGGGGAGAAGGAGATGCCCGGACAGCAAAGAATGCGTTGGTTGACATACAGAATAATATCAGTCGTAGCAATCTGGACTTGATGGATACTTACCAGGGAGTGTTTGCTTATGATAATAAAGGTAATAAAGAGATTATCTTTACCATTCATAATGAGTTGTTTGAATACAACCTGTGGAATGGAAATAATGATTTGTTTCCGCAGGCGGATTATTTAGGGAAATTCTATAATGCGGATGGTACTTTGATAAATACGTCTGTCGAGAATAATTTCGGTATCATGCGCCTGATGGTGAAATTGGAAAACTTCAAGAAATTTCTGCCGGGAGACACTCGTCGTGACGTTACATTGAAAGATGTATATAATAAGGTGGAAAATGGCGAGTTGGAATTGGTGGGGCTGTATCCGCATAAGTATTGGGGAGTTATGAATGGAAGTACACGGGTGAGATGTGATGATTATCCTATTTATAGATATTCGGATTTGCTATTGATGCTGGCTGAGGCGAAAGTGCTTTTGGGTGAGGATCCGGCTACAGAGATAAACCGGGTGCGTCAGCGTGCGTTTGGTGATGCGTATGATGCTTCAACAGTGGGATTCCCCAATCAGGAAATTGATAAGTATCCGGCGGATGCTGTTCTGCAGGAACGTTTGTTTGAATTTATGCTGGAAGGAAAACGATGGTATGACTTGCGGCGTTTTGGCGATTCGTACGTACTTGACTATACTCCGGCGGAGTCTGCCCGTCTGCTTTGGCCTATCAACCAAGGAGCTCTTACTAATAATCCATTGTTGAAACAGACGGTTGGTTATTAAATTTTTGTCTGATAAGTATCCTTAATTGCATAAAAAGACGGTATTCTTTATGAAATTAATAAAGAAACCGTCTTTTTATTTTCTAATTTCAATAAAAACTTTTATTTTTACACCCGTAAAATTATAAATATTATGAGAAACCCTAGCTTATTACTGCTAATTGTTGTTTTTATATTAGCACCCTTCAAGTTAAGTGCGGCGGCAGATACGGTTGCTGTCCGCGAAACCCGGATTCCTGTGTTGATTGAAAGGCAGGATAATGAGTTGTTTCATTTACGTATAGAGGCTGCTCAAAGTCAGATGCTGAATGAAGTGAAGTTGGACTTCGGCAAAGACGTGAATTTAAATGAAATTGAATCTGTGAAACTTTATTATGGTGGAACTGAAAGCGTGGAGAGGAGAGGAAAGACTTATTTTGCTCCGGTAGATTATATATCTAATAATACTCCGGGAAAAACATTGGCTGCCAATACTTCTTATTCCGTTTTGAAGTCGGAAGTAAAGGCCCCGAAGCGCGAGGTTATATTGAAAGCTGACCAAAAATTGTTTCCGGGAGTGAATTATTTTTGGATTAGCCTGCAAATGAAGCCTATTGCTTCTATCTTGTCTAAAGTGTCGGCAAAAGTGGTGGAAGCTAAGATTGACGGACAGATTGCTCCTTTGAAGATAGTTCGTAAGGCGGATACCCATTATATGGGGGTAGGCGTGCGCCATGCCGGTGATGACGGGGCTGCTGCCTATCGTATTCCCGGGTTGGTCACTTCAAATAAAGGAACCTTGTTGGGGGTATATGATGTACGCTATAATAATAGTGCGGATTTACAGGAGTATGTGGAAATAGGTCTGAGCAGAAGTACGGACGGAGGGCAGACTTGGGAGAAAATGCGCATTCCGATGGCATTTGGTGAATATGATGGTCTGCCTAAAGCACAGAATGGAGTAGGTGATCCTGCCATT
>ENA-ORKQ01000235-ORKQ01000235.1-human-gut-metagenome-genome-assembly--contig:-NODE-235-length-11573-cov-4.583_pt1 | contig 11573 bp, 11 predicted proteins | sample MGYA00243060_ERZ508809 | MGnify/ENA primary metagenome ERZ508809 (study PRJEB26277, sample SAMN04329829) | human gut metagenome | biome: human-associated habitat | host: Homo sapiens | place: USA... | reverse complement strand
ATTGCTCACTGATATTGGTAACCATCGTCATAGGGATTGTTCCACTGCTTGTATTACCAAATTTTTCAAGACAATAAGGAGTCTTGTCTTTAGAGAAACGCATTTTTTTTCTAATCTTTTCATCAATGTACTGATTCGCTTGATGAAGAAGAAGATAATCAACCTCATCAACATCTATGCAGAAGTTCTCCAAGAGATTTTTAATACATTTTGGTACTTTAGACATAGTAAAGGCAAATACCCCCATACCATCCATTGCCACATGAGTCCGGTTACGAACAATGCCCTCCCCTATTTCTATCATCTTTAAGCTTTCTTCAGTAATAGGCTCTCGAACACCAGAGGCAGGTGCTATTATAGCCTCCATCTGTTTGCCGTCACTCATAAGATTAAAAAACATAGGTTTAGCATCCAGACTATATTCAAGAGCAGTTGCCGTACCAGCGTCACCATGTAGAGGCCATAAAGTTTTATCAAACGGTGACATAATCTTAGATGGAGTATCACCTACAAGCATCAAAGCCCTTTTCATACAACCCAAGGAAAGCAATGAGCCCATAACAGAAAGTCCATAACAATATCCGGAACAAGCCATGGGCAAATCAATTGTATAGCATGTATCAGGTAATTCCATTTTACCTTGAATTACAGTTGCCGTATTGGGTTCTATATAATCACGGGAGACTGATATATATATAAGTGCGTCAATAGTATTCTTTTCCCATCCTAATTTGGAAATAAGCTGCTCTGCCGCTTCCATACAATAATCAGAACAGACCTTTCCTTCCGGAGCAAGTCGACTCTCACGTATACCTGTCAGTTCTATTGTTTTTTCAGCTTCACCTTCGGCGAAGCAATCCAACTTACTTACCTCTTTAATTTCTTTGGGAACAGCTGCAGCGACTCCACGTATTTTTACATGCGGTATTGTCAAGAATGCCATATCATTCAGGGGATTTAAAGTGAATAACCTCCATCTATCTTAAGTGCTGTACCCGTTACCCAAGCAGCAGCATCAGACAAAAGATAAATGATTGCGTATGCGATTAGTTCAGTTTTACCATGACGCTTTAATGGATAATTAGTCAAATCTGCCAATTTATGTTCTTCAGATACCGAAGTATAATCATTAATTGGGGTATCAACCATTCCCGGATTTACACTATTCACACGTATTCCTTTCTCTGCCAACTCTTTTGCCGCATTCTTCATAAATCCATCAACAGCACTTTTTGATACTGAATATAATGTATTACCAATATCTACAGAACAAACACCGGCAATAGAAGACGTAATGACCATAGAAGCGCCTCTTTTCAGTTTTTTCTTTTTTAAAAGATATCTACTCAATAATATTGGAGCAATTGTATTTACATCCAATATATTCTGCAAAGTGACACGCTTAATGAAGTTTATCGGTATCTTGTTGCCGCCACCTGCATTGTTCACAAAGCCATCCAATGGTGGTACAAATTCTGCAAGAAGCGCAATCTGATCTTCATCTGTCAAATCTGCAATAATTTGTAAATGGCCTTCGCCATCTAGTTCACTAAAGGTTTCTTGTAAGCGTTCAGAATTTCTACCCGATACAATTACATGCGCACCTAGTCTCGAACAAGCTATAGCTGTAGCCTTACCTATGCCAGAAGATGCACCAGTAACAAGAACTGTTTTTCCTTCAAGAGAATAAGGATTAAATGCCATATTACTACGCTTTTTCTTCAATCAAGTTTATCAAATCTTGAATAGTATTTGCATTACGCATCTCATTCGCTGTGACTTGTACATCATACTCGTCATCAATCATAGACATTACAGACAATGCGGCCAATGAAGACCACTCATCCAATTCACGAAACTTTGTTTCAAGCTTAAAAATACTTACATCTGTATCATCAAATAAATCTGCAAAATTCTGAATAAATTCTTGTACTTCCATTTTTCTATATTTACAATTATTATTATAACCTCATCAACTTGGCTGGTATTCCAATATATAAATTGTCATTCTTAGCATTCCGCATCAATAGGCTGTTTGCACCAAGTTTCACATTGTCGCCAATTTTCAAATATTGCAATACGGTCGCCTTTACTCCAAGCATATTTTCCTTACCAATAGATACACCACCCGATATATTTACGTTAGGCATAATGACATTAAAGTCTCCAATAGTTGAATCATGCCCTATAGCAACACCAACATTAAGCAAATTAAAATTACCTAGTTCAACACGACAACTAATAAAACATTTTGCACATATTACATTCCCCTTACCAAACCTAATATTAGCAACATCAAGAATATCAACTGTCGGATCAATGATATTAGGAAACAGAATTTTATTGTTAGTAATTTTTTCAACTATTAGTGAAATAACATGAGGTGATCCAATAGTAATTACGATAGATAGTTCTTTATTCCATCCATTCAGTTCTTCAATACCTCCCAATACTTCCCCATACTCATTCTTAGTACCTATCAATGTGATATCATCATCAAAAAAACCTATCAAGTTCCATTGAGGGGCTTGTTCATTGATTCTTCTTAGTAAGCAGGCAACTTCACGACCGAATCCACCTGCACCGTAAATAGCAATATCCTTCATTAATTATACCCATTAAAAGCTTCCATGGTAGCCGAAGTATCCGAATTGATACCTTCTCTCACAAAAACTTTTTTTATTGTCATAAAAATAATTTTCAAATCAAGCAAAAATGAACAATGGTCCACATACCAAACATCTAATTCAAACTTCTTTGACCAACTGATGGCATTACGCCCATTCACCTGCGCCCAACCCGTAATTCCCGGACGGACTTCATGACGACGAGCTTGTTCTTTACTATAAAGCGGTAAGTATTGAGCCATATTCCCTAGCAAGACATTAAGTAATTGTGGAAGCTCTTCTATCGAAGTAGAACGTACAAAACCTCCAACTATTGTCAAACGTACAGCATCAGGCAATAAATTTCCCTCTGCATCCCGTTCATCGGTCATGGTCTTAAACTTGATAACTTTAAAAATCTTTCCATCCTTTCCTGGACGCTCCTGAGTGAAAAAGACTCCGGAGCCCTTATTGGCAAAATGCAACCAAAAAGCGACAAGAAACAGTATCGGCCAAATCAAAGCCAATATGCAAAACACGAGAAGGAAGTCAATCACTCTCTTAAGAAAATGAGAATACATGCTCTAATAATTATGTACCAATATGAAGTCGTATCTAATATCCTTAAAAAAAACTATTCTTCGATAACAAGACGATAAAAATCTTCATTTCAAAGAAATTACTTCCTCCAAGAATGAAACGAACTTATCCGCTAATGATTTTCTTGAGAAATTAGCTTCTGCAAATGCCCTAGCCCTCTGCCCACATCCTGTTCTGTATGTATCATCGTCCAATAAAGAAATCAAGCCTTCGGCAAAAGCATTTGCATCCTTAGGAGGAACAACAATCCCTAACTTATTTTCTTGAATCATATCAGCAAGCCAACCTGGATAATTGTTTAAGACAGCCAATCCTGAAGATATATAATCAAAAAACTTATTAGGTGAAGTTCCATAGTAAAAAGCCGGAACATCAGCTAATACCATCAAACCCAAATCTGCTGATGCAACAACTTTATTTAGTTCTTTCTTAGGCATCGGATTATAAAAACGACAATTATCCAATTGTTCTTTTCGAGCTCGTTCCATCAAATGCGGTTTCATTTTACCGTCTCCTATAAATGCCAACACAATATCCGTCCGTTGCTTTGCCTTCAGCACTGCAGCAGCATCCAACACTGCATCCAAACCATTGGCAATTCCATGTGCACCAGTAAAAACCGCCACTTTATCTGTTTTGGAAATGCCCTCCAACGAAAGATTATCACGTGAAGATGGCTTGAATATCTTCAAATCACACCCGTTCGGAATCATCGAAATACGCTTGCCCGGCTGGCTCCTTCTTTTAATTCCTTCACAAATTCCAGGAGAAAGACCAACACAAGCATCCGCGCAATGATAACTCAACCACTCCAAAATATTCATCCCCCACAATAAAAAAGGATTCTTCATACCTAAGGCCTTAGGTAATTCAGGCCACAAGTCACGAACTTCAAAAATAAATTTTTTCTTCCGGAACAACTTCATTACTATGCCTGGAATACCGGCTGTCAAAGGAGTAGAAGTCGCAAACAACAAATCATAATCTTCTTTCAATGCTATTTGAATACCTTTCCATCCAAACTTCACGAAAGTCCATGCTCTTTTGGCGATACCATCCTTATTAGAGTAAGGCAAAGCTATCTGAATCACATCTATACCATCGACCATTCCTCTATGAACATTTTTCATCGTTATGTTCGGCAAATCCAGCTTGGCCGTTTCACCACAAACCATGCAAACAGAATGGCCTCTGGAAATCAGATGTTTTGCCAACTCATAAGAACGTGTCCCCCCCGCTTGGGTGGGAATGGTAAAATGTTGATGGAAATAAAGCACTTTCATTTTATATAAATTGAAGGATTGTTTTTATCGAGCTATTTTTAGTCTGAAATTCGATTAGCCTTCATTTAGTCGTTTGAGCATAATAATTTGATCTTAATTGCTCTGTATCAACAGTTTCACCGTTTGATTTCAATCTAAGATTATCCTTATTTGTATGCCATAATTGACGCATATTCATATTTTTGGGATTACCATCTATACAATCTTCTATCTCCCACTTACATGTGTTTTTCCATTTTACAATCTTTCTAGAATGTTTTATTTCCTTATTCAGATAAGTAAAACAAGAAACTTTTCCTTCAAATATGTAAGTATCCTCTGTTTCTTTCAACGAACTCCACTCTGCTTGCGACCAATTATACCAAATAAATCGATCTCCTTTCAACATTTGGTCATGTCCTTCAAGCATTATTGTATTATGAGATTCCGTACCCATAAAATATCGAAGTAACTTCTCTGTTGTATTGTATTTATAACTACCCCCATCAAACAAACAATTCTCTCCTTGATACCAAATATCCAAATGCAGATTATCCGCATGCGCAGGTCGGTCCTTATGTCTTCCACATCTGATAAAAGAAAAAGTATCCTTTTCACGAATACAATAATATCCTCCCTTATCAAAAGAAATGCAACCAAACTGTTTTTTTATTGGTGGATACATCTGTCGGTTTGCTTTCCACTCGCACAAATACCATTCTCTATCCTCATACTGCTTGTCATATAAATGTTCAGAAGTAAGCAAATAATGTAACGCATCGAGTTGAGGACGATAATCACGATAATCGCAATCATTTAGTTTAAAAAACAAAGCTCCATCATTTGAGCCATAATTAGGTAGCCAGCCAGTCAAATCATCCTGGCATTGATACAAAAAATTCACAGACTGATAAGCACGTTTATATACTTCATCACAAAACCGCTCCCCATTTCTGTCTGCCAGAGTAATGGCCCATGTCAAAAGCTGAACCACTACCCGATGATAATTCATGCTGAATTGCAAATAAGTACCATCTTCTGCCACTTGGTATTTTATCTCTTCCTCAAACCATTTCTTTCCTTTCTTTTTCCACTCTCCAGATTCTGGAAACTGAGGAAATAACAGACCTACCAGATACAACGCCAACGTTTCTGTTATTGCATGATTATTACGCACTGCAATCCGGGAAAAATTTATATTTGCACGTACATGCTTTATTTGCCAATAAACAGACTGGATGATTAACCTAAAAACATCTTCCGTCAATTCAACCGAATCTTTATAATAATAAAGTGCGAATAACCAATTCAATACACGCAAAGATATTTCCTGACTACATTTATAATTAGGTCCACAAGTAAGTGGGTTTTTTTGATTCCAGGCCTCTATTTGAGAAAATACAAAAGACGCATGATTTTCACCAGACTTTTGATCATAGCGGATAATGTCATAGAGAAAAGAAAAACGGGACTTTTCCCATACATACTTTATATCCCCTGCTTCAGGCACAATATCCTCTACTGTCGTCCAGTGTACATTCGCATTATATTTATAGTTCGTATCAAGGTTTGTCAGCCAGTCATAATCCGTTCCAAGGTTGTACCAAACGGCAGAAAAGAAGCAATATTCACCGCGCTTCATTCTATTGACTCTCTCTGAAAGTACCCTACTATCAGTATGGGTCAATTTCACGCTCTTTCTACTTGAAAAGAAAAAGGGTTTTGCGTGCTTTCTCCAATCCGCCAATGACAAATATTCTTTATCCTCCCAAGAAATAGGGTATGCTCTTTTCAACATTCCCCCTTTACGGCGTATTTCATACTGGATACGAAACAAAAAGTACTTTATTCCCATGTTATGAAATAACTGAAAATAAAGAAGAAGTTTATTCATAAGGAACACAGAATTATTCAATCTCAATCCACTTGTTCTGCTTCAAGCTATCGATACAAGCAAACGATGCCTTGGCTGTATTTACAATAGAGTCAAATGGAATTAAAGCTTCTCCTCCGTTTTGTATTCTATCATTCAATAAAGCAAATTGGGTAGTATGTCCTTTATCCATGCCTTTTTTCATTTTAGAGAATCCTTTGCAACCATACCCTCTCAGTTTTCTCCAATTGTCAAGAACCAGCGTCTTTTCTTGTGTATAGATTTCTATTCTCTCTTTCGAATAAGACTTGCTACCATTAGCAAAATAGTTTATCACGGCATTCGCCCCATTCTCATATCTTAGCAAAATACTCGCATTATCCGTATTCTCTTCAGGATTTTCCCCCATTGCATTCATACATACGGCAACAACCTTACTGTCTGAGAAAAATGAGCATAAATCAATAAAATGGCAAGCCTCACCAATAATACGTCCTCCTCCCACTTTCAAATCATGCACCCATACTTCAGACGGTATAAATCCGGCATTCATAGTTGCCACAATATTTTTCACTACGCTTCCGGAACGCAGCGTCATTATCACCGCGAAAGGAGAAAAACGTCGGTTATACCCCACAGTCAATGTTACTCCATTCTTTTGTGCTTCCCGATAAGTTTCAGTAATCTCATTCAATTCTGTTTGATTCAAGCACAACGGCTTCTCTACAAATACATGTTTCTTTGCTCGTAATGCATCCAGCACCATTGAAGCATGAAGATTATGCCGGGTTGTAATCATTACCAAATCTACAGCCTCATCTTTCAGGATTTCCTTGTAATCAGAAGTTGCTTTCATGGCACCAGCCTTTTGAGCCAAAACTTTAGCAGACAAACCTTGTGCACTCGCAATGTACCGAATATGCGCTCCTGCTTTCGTCAAAGCAGGTAGCATCGTTGCCGATGTAAAGTTTCCAGCACCGATAATGCCTATTTGTCCTTTTGTTACTGAAAAGTCAGCAGAAGCAACCTCAACTATCGTATTTCGTTTTGCATCAACGGGATATTTCAAGATAGAAGCGATAGAACCATGTTTACGCATGTCCCCATATATCTTTTCATAATCTTTCAAATCCACTTCTTCAGTAATCAATGATTTCACATCAATATTTCCCATGGATATTGCCTGCAAAATAGTCTCGAAGTTTCTTTTTTCTGTCCAGCGTACAAAAGGTAACGGATAATCTATTCCTTTATTTTCGTAATCTTCATCATAACGTCCCGGACCATAGGAACAAGAAACTTGGAATGATAACTCCTTTTTATAAAAATCATCCCTACGAATATCCAATCCTATTACACCTACAAGCACGATACGGCCTCTTTTCCTTGACATCTCAGCCGCTTGGTGAATCACTTCATCTGTTTTAGCAGAAGCAGTAATCAATACAGCATCAGCTCCATGTGAATATGTTTCTTCAAGCACATATTTTACAGAATCTGTTCCTTTAGCAGGATTTACCCCTATCACTCCTTTAGTACGGGCTAATTCCACCTTTTCTTCATCAAAATCAATTCCTATAACTTTACACCCATTTGCTTTCAATAATTGAGCCGTTATCAATCCAATCAACCCTAACCCAATTACAACAACGGTTTCTCCCAGTTGCGGATTCAACAAACGAATACCCTGCAAACCTATAGACCCAATTACAGTAAAAGCAGCTTCTTCATCCGAAACATTTTCCGGTATTTTAGCTACCAAGTTTTTAGGTACACAAACATACTCGGCATGTTGTCCATTAGAGGCCACACGATCACCCACCTTAAATTCTGTAACTCCATTTCCTACAGCAACCACTATACCAGAGTTACAATACCCTAAAGGCAATGGTTGTCCCAATTTATTAAAAACAGCCTCCAATGTAGGTTGTAAACCATCTGTCTTTATCTTATCAAGCACTTGCTTTACTTTATCAGGCTGTTGACGAGCCTTGTCTATCAAATTTGCCTTTCCAAACTCGACAAGCATACGTTCTGTCCCTAAAGACACTAAAGAACAAGATGTTTTAACCAAGACATAACCTGATTTTACCTGAGGAACCGGAACTTCTTCAAGTACAGTCCTCCCTGATTTCATATCTTGAATTATTTGCTTCATAGTTATCCCTTATATTTTGTTACAACATTCATTATATCTTTTTCTCTTCTTGTCATTGAAAACAATGATTCAATCCTATCATGAGCTGCGATACTAATACTCTCCAAATCATCATTCCAATGCTCCTCTATAGCATTAGCAATAGTCTGCGGCAATGTATCCTTTATTATTACCCCCACATCTCCAACAACATTTAGAACTTCTCCAACATCTGTTGTTATAACCACAGCCCCACAACTCATAGCCTCCGCAATAGCTAGTCCAAAACCTTCGTAGCGAGATGGCTGTAAATAAAAACGGCAATTTTTCAGATAAGTTAATTTTTCATCCTCGGAAATTGAACCTAAAATATCAATATAAGCATTTAGTCCTTTTCCTGATATATATTGTTTCACTTCATTAAAAGCGTCCCCCTCATGTCCTGCAATATTAAGATGTATATCCAACTTGTCTTTCAATAATTCAATTGAATCTATAATTTCATACAAGCATTTTCGTTTTACATTTTCTTTACCCGTCCAACAAATAGTAAACAATTCATTCCTTCTGTTGCAATATGTCCCTCTTGAATATTTTATAGTGTCTATACAATGTGGAGAATATATCATATTTTTAAGATTCCAATCTTTATAAATTTGTTCATATTCATTTTTTGAAACTAGAATATTGACATTCGCATATTTAATAGAATATTTAATCAATATCCTTTGCCACCATGGTCTTCTAAAATAATCAGAAAATGCCATTGGACACCTATAATTAAAAGTACCGGTTATAACAAGTTTTTTTCTTAAAGCTTTAGAAATAAAAACAGGAAAGAAAGCGTATGTCCACCACCACACAAAAATTACATCTACATTCCAATCTATTTCACTGTATTTAGTAGCAATTTTCAAATTAGGATCTATTTTCCTTAATATAGAAATATCTTGATTGTAGAATTCTATTAGAAACAATTTTTCTCGATCTTGTATTTTACAAAAAAAGCAAATTCTCATATTTCAATTTATTGTTTTTTATCTGTACGATTATAGAAAATAAAATATAACATTTTCAGTAAATACACAGTTAATGAAGACACCTTAAAATACATAAGCATACGCATATAAATAGGTATATTCTTTGTATGAATGATTTTTTCGACCTGCTCTCTTACCGACGCACGAATATTTAATATTTTCATGCCTTGTGATGAATGCAAACGATAATAAAAAATAGAATTACAACTAAAACAAATGAAAATTTTAGATTCTAGACACAGTAACTTAACAAAAATTCCCCAATCATCTGAACCTCTATTCTTTAAATTTGTATATCCACCAACCTTATCAAATAAGTTCTAAGAAATCAGATACTGTCCTTGTGAGACAGCAATATTAGAAAAACAAAAAAATCTTACATCAGAAAGATATGTAGCTCTCTCATAAAAGAAAATTGTTTTCTTTTTTAAAAACGATTTAGATTGATTATTAGATGTTACGTATAAATAAGGATTAGCTATATAAATATCAGCATTATCCATCACAAACATCTTCTTATAAAACTCCGAAGAAATGAAATCATCTTGATCAATAAAATGTAAATATTCTCCTTGTGCTATTTCGGCTCCCCTATTCCGAGAATAAGCTTGTCCTTCGTTAGTTATATTATTAAATAGCTTTATTTTACTCCCCAAATTATATTTCTGCGCAACCATCTCTAAAAGATCGCATATATTTTGATTTGGAGAATCATTAATAATAATAATTTCCAAACAAGATTCTTTAATATCTGCATCTTTAAAATTATTACTTATACTACCTAGTAATCTATCAAAATAAGCAAAAACATCAGAATCCTGCAAATTATAGATAGGAATAATAATTGAAAAAGTCATATTATTATAGAGGATTTATTATTCTATATACAAAAAACAACTGTAAAAAAAACACAAATGAAAATTTAAACAATGAGCCAAGTTTACTAGAGTTAACATAATCAATCCACAGCAATATAATAGAAGTAAACGTAAAAAAATCAAGAACACGGCCAAATGTTTCCATTCTAATGCCTATTGAACCTATTAAAAGACCTATTACATAAACATTAAACAGTTTTTTATACAACTTAAATTTAGCATTAGAATTTAAGAAAATAAATGCTAATATAATATGAAATATAAATTTAAATGAAATGACATTACCTATTTCAGAAGTCATACCATATCGTAGAAGTAAATCTAAACCATTTTCAGTTTATCGATTCGTTGTTACAAAAGAATGCTCTATTAAGAAAGAATAAAAGTAATTCATAATAGAAGATCCCACACTAGAAAAACAAAAAATAATTTATACAAATAATAGATATGCTAATATAAATAATAAGCCATATAAAATATAATCGAAAACATAATGTCTAGATTTAATTGATATTAAAACATACAACAACAATAAGATATTTAAAGAAATACCAGCTCGTAATACTATGGCATTATAAAAAATACCATAATATGAAAAATAGATAATTAATGGTATTAAAAAGCTAATTTTTTTATTAATGCATTTTTTAGAAACCAGATTTATAGTTATCATGAACAAGCTAACATTAATTAAAGTCAACTCAAACATATACACAGAATAGTTTCCATATGAAAATATTTTCAGAATTTTAGTTAGAATCTGAAAACCAATTGCGAAATCGTCACCATAAAAATCAAACAAATCTAAATTCGTTGCTTGATAAAAATCTATATACGCCTCTGTATCTGGAGAATAAGAAGTTGATATTAAAACAGAATATGGAATAATAATAGTGATTGGATGTATATACACACCAAATCTTCTTTCTATTAGAAAGAGAAAAAATGAATACCCCCAAAATAATAAAAAGAAAAATAAGTCCATCTCTTTAACATAAGATTTACGCTAGTAATTTTCATCTATATATAACTGAAATTTATCATAAGCTTTCTCCCATGTAAATTGTTGAACATAATTATAGCCATTATTTGCAATATCATAACTCAATTCGTCATTTTCTATTAAACGAATAATATTATCTGCCAATAATCTAAAAACTCCACCAGTAGATAACAA
>ENA-ORKQ01000233-ORKQ01000233.1-human-gut-metagenome-genome-assembly--contig:-NODE-233-length-11618-cov-5.31445_pt1 | contig 11618 bp, 9 predicted proteins | sample MGYA00243060_ERZ508809 | MGnify/ENA primary metagenome ERZ508809 (study PRJEB26277, sample SAMN04329829) | human gut metagenome | biome: human-associated habitat | host: Homo sapiens | place: USA... | reverse complement strand
CAATGCGATATCGGGTAAATACGGATTTGTAGAATAGAAGGAACGCTATCAAGATATTCAGCTTCCTCATATCGAATTGGTGGATATTAAAGAACTTGATCATCAAAAAAGGATGCAGGGACCTTTTTCTCCTCGCTTGGTCAAAGAAATTAAAGAGGCATTGGAACGTAAAGAGCAGGTGATTTTGTTTCAAAATCGTCGTGGCTTTGCTCCGATGATAGAATGTCATACTTGCGGCTGGGTTCCGAAGTGTAAGAATAGTGATGTGAGCCTTACTTATCATAAGGGATTAAACCAACTGACCTGTCATTATTGCGGATATACGTATCAGGTACCCCGTTCGTGCCCTGCCTGTGGTAGTGTGGAACTGATGAATCGGGGGTTCGGAACGGAACGTATTGAAGATGATATTAAACTGATTTTTCCCGAAGCGAGAGTTGCCCGGATGTATTTGGATACTACTCGAACCCGTACGGCATACGAGAAGATAATCGCTGATTTTGAACAGGGTAAGACAGATATATTGATTGGTACGCAGATGGTTTCAAAGGGATTGGACTTTGACCATGTCAGCGTGGTAGGTATACTGAATGCCGATACGATGTTGAACTACCCGGACTTCCGCAGCCATGAGCGTGCTTTCCAGCTGATGGCACAGGTGGCGGGACGTGCCGGAAGAAAGAACAGGCAAGGGTTGGTGATTTTGCAGACAAAGTCTCCTGACTTGCCGGTGATTCGCCAGGTGATATCGAATGATTATGAACAACTTTATTATGACCAGTCGGCAGAACGGCAGATATTCAAGTATCCGCCTTATTACCGTCTCATTTATGTTTATCTGAAACATCGGAAAGAAGATGTGCTTGATATGGCGGCGGATGCAATGGCTGCACAACTTCGTTCCGGTTTGGGAAGTCGTGTGTTGGGACCGGATAAACCACCGGTAGCCCGTATTCAAACCTTATTTATTAAAAAGATTATGGTTAAAGTGGAACAGACCGCTTCGATAGCGAAAGTGCGCGATTATTTGCTTGCCGTGCAACGTGCAATTATTGAAGACGAGCGTTTTCGTTCCCTATTAGTATATTATGATGTAGATCCACAGTAATTATGAAAATAGAATTAGATGTGCATACCCATACCATTGCCAGCGGGCATGCATTCAGTACTTTACAGGAGATGGCACAGGCTGCTGCCGGCAAGGGTTTGAAATTGTTGGGAATAACGGAGCAGTCTTCCGGTGTTCCGGGAAGCTGTAATCCCATTTATTTTAGAAATCTGCATGTTGTTCCCCGACAGATGTACGGCATCGAATTGTTATTGGGGGCAGAGATTAACATTCTTGACGGGGAGGGAAATCTTGATATGGATGAGAACTGTATGAGAATGTTGGATATTCGTATTGCCGGTATTCATTCTTTATGCTATAGTTATGGCACGGTAGACGAAAATACGCATGGGATGGTGAAGGCAGTCAGTAATCCTTTTATTCATATTATCAGTCACCCCGGAGATGGTACGGCCGAATTAAATTTCGAGCCTATTGTATTGGCGGCAAAAGAACATCATACCCTGTTGGAGATAAATAACAGTTCTTTAAAACCAACACGCAATAAGCCGAATGCCCGGGAGAACAACCTTTCTATCCTGCGGCTGTGTAAACGATATGAGGTGCCGGTGATTCTGGGAAGCGATGCACATATTTCATTTGATATTGCCCGATATGATTAATTGTATGACTTGTTGCAACTTACCGAGTTCCCGGAGTCGCTGATTATGAACCGTGATGTGAAATCGTTTAAAGAATATCTTTGTTTGTAGAACTATATGAAGAAAATACTTTTTGTTTGCCTCGGCAATATTTGCCGTTCCTCTTCCGCAGAAGAAGTTATGCGTACTTTAATTAGAAAAGAAGGTCTGGAGAGAGAAATAGAAGTTGATTCTGCCGGTATCTTGAGTTATCATCAAGGAGAACTGCCTGATAGCCGTATGCGTATGCATGCTTCTCGTCGGGGATACAATCTGACTCATCGTTCCCGTCCTGTCTGTACAGATGATTTTTATCACTTTGATATGATTATCGGTATGGACGACCGTAATATAGAGGATTTGATAGAACGGGCGCCTGATTTGGAAACAGAGAAGAAAATCCGCCGGATGACAGACTATTGTCGGGTGAAGATGGTGGATTATGTACCCGATCCTTATTATGGAGGGGCGCAAGGTTTCGAGAATGTATTGGATATTCTGGAAGACGCTTGCGCCGGACTGCTTGAAAGTATTCGTGCTATTTCTTCAACTCAGGATAACTGATTCGAGTGTGATACATCGTTTTCAGTTTTTCCTTAAACAGCGCTTTCACTAAGGCGATATCTTTGAAAGTGATAGGACATTCTTTGAAAAATCCTTCTGCAACTTGCGCGTCGATGATTTTGTCTACTAAAGTTCCTATACTTTCTTCTGTATATTCGGGCAGGCTTCGTGAAGCAGCTTCTACGGAGTCGGCCATCATTAGGATGGCTTGCTCCTTGGTGAATGGGTTGGGACCCGGATAACGGAATTTTTCGGCATCCACTTCTTCGTCAGGGTGCTCATTTTTATAGGAAATGTAGAAGTACTTAGTCAGTCCTCTTCCATGGTGCGTGCTGATAAAGTCTTTAATGACTTTAGGCAGATTATGTTTCTCGGCAAGCTTTAAGCCATCTGTGATATGGCTGATGATAACTTGCGCACTTTGTTCATAGTTGAGGCTTTTATGCGGATTTACTCCCGACTGGTTCTCGGTGAAGAAGGCGGGGTTTACCATTTTACCTATATCATGGTAAAGTGCTCCTGTACGAACCAACTGGCTTTTTGCACCGATTTTATTGGCTGCTTCTGCTGCCAGATTAGCCATCTGAAGGGAGTGTTGGAAAGTGCCCGGAGCTATTTCCGACATCTCGCGTAGTAAGCTGTTGTTGATATTGGAAAGCTCTACCAGCGTAACATTGGAAGTAAAGCCGAAAGTCTTTTCCAAAATAAACAGCAGCGGATAAGCAAACAGCAGTAGAATGCCATTTATCATAAAGTAGATATACATACGTGTATTCAGCTTGGTCAAATCATCTTCGTGAATCAGCTCAAAAGCAAAATACAACAATGCATAACTGGCAAAAACTACCAAAGCCGTTCGCAGAAGTTGCGAGCGTTGTGATAATTCGCGTAAGCTATAGATAGATACCATGCCCGCCACCACCTGCAAGAGAATAAACTCATGAGGGAAACGCAATGTGATGGAACAGAGCAGGATGATGGTGACGTGAGCCATGAATGCCGTTCGCGAGTCAAGAAAGATACGCACTATAATCGGTATCATCGCAAAAGGAACGATATAAATACTGGATAGACTTTGCGATACCATGACGGAGGCGATAACCGGAAATAGCACTATCAGTGCGAAAAGCAAACTTAAACTGCCTTTGCGCTCATAATAATCGGCACGGAACAAATCCAAATAGACCATGAAGCAAAACAGGAAGATGCCGACATAGAGTATTTGTCCGGCCAGTGTCAGCCGTTTCTCTTGTAAAGAATCACTGCGCTTTTCCCATTCTTTTCGTAAAGACTCTAATATATTGTAGGTCTGTTCGTTTACAATTTCTCCGCGGTCTATAATTTTTTGACCGTTTAAGACAAAACCGTTTGCATAGGAAATATTGGATAGCAGGTCTTTCTGTGCTGCTTCAGATTTGGCTTCGTCATAAATAAGATTTGGAGTAATATAATTATTTAAGTTGCACTGCTGCAAAACCTTCTTCTTGTAATGGGTGGTATCGGCGTTCAGCAGGTATTCATAAGCATCTTTTACAGTATATAACTGACCGACCGGCCGACTTGTGGCCGTATTCTGTTCTACCGTTCGTATGGCAGTGATGCTGTCCTCTTCCATTCGGGTGAGGTCATTACCGGCAATAATTCCATTTCTATACATCTCTTTCAGCATGCGCTCTATGTATCTTATATAATCTGTGCCGGGCAAGGAATGGCGAAGTGTTTTGTTGTAGTCTTCTCTCAGTCTCTCAATCATCTCTTTTTCCGCATTCTTTTCTATATGGAAATAGGGCTGGTAAGTAGCAAGAATACTATCCTGCTCTTTTTGCACCTGCATGTCATTTTTATAAATGGGGAAATCGAACGATGCTTGTAATAGTCCGTACTTCCATGGTTTGTTGATGTCAAATTGATAGTTAAATTTGCCTTCATTGGGCAAAAAATAAACTATAACTGACACTGTGGCAATGAAAATGAGGCTTTTATACAGCAAATCTTTATATGAAAACCGTTTACCGGTCTTTAAACTTCTCATAATCGTATATTTTTGCGCGCAAAATACGAAAAAATCGGGAAATTTAGATTAATTTTGCAGCGTATTTTATATAAAACAACAATGTCAGAAAGAAAAGTAAGAGTTCGTTTTGCTCCGAGTCCAACGGGAGCGTTGCATATTGGTGGTGTGCGCACTGCTTTGTATAACTACCTGTTTGCTCGTCAGCACGGTGGAGATTTAATTTTCCGTATAGAAGATACCGATTCAAATCGTTTTGTTCCGGGAGCGGAAGAATACATTATCGAATCGTTCAAGTGGTTGGGGATTACGTTTGATGAAGGCGTAAGTTTTGGTGGTAATTTCGGTCCGTATCGTCAGTCTGAACGTCGCGATATTTATAAAAAATATGTGCAAGTCTTGTTGGATAACGACAAAGCTTATATTGCTTTTGATACTCCTGAAGAGTTGGATGCGAAACGTAAGGAGATTCCTAACTTTCAGTATGATGCTTCAACCCGTATGACCATGCGCAACTCTTTGACAATGTCGAAAGAAGAAGTTGATGCATTGGTAGCAGAAGGAAAACAGTATGTGGTACGTTTTAAGATAGAACCTAATGAAGATGTTCATGTACATGATATTATTCGTGGTGAAGTGGTGATAAATTCGTCCATTCTTGATGATAAAGTATTATATAAATCTGCAGACGAGTTGCCTACTTATCATTTGGCAAATATCGTGGATGATCTTTTAATGGATGTCTCTCTAGTAATTCGTGGTGAGGAATGGTGTCGTTCTGCTCCTTTACATGAATTGTTATATCGTGCATTCGGTTGGTAAGAAACGATGCCTGAATTCGCTCACCTGCCGTTATTGTTGAAGCCGGATGGAAATGGAAAGCTGAGTAAGCGTGACGGTGACCGTCTTGGTTTCCCCGTATTCCCATTGGAATGGCATGATCCTAAAACCGGAGAAGTATCATCCGGATATCGCGAGTCGGGATATTTGCCTGAAGCTGTTATCAATTTCCTTGCTTTGTTGGGATGGAATCCGGGTAATGACCAAGAAATCATGTCATTGGATGAATTGGTGCAATTGTTTAACTTAAGCCATTGCAGTAAGGCCGGTGCAAAATTTGATTTTGAAAAAGGAAAGTGGTTTAATCACGAATATATATTGAAGAAAGACAATGCTGAAATAGCGGCTTTGTTTATGCCTGTCCTGAAAGAAAACGGCATAGAGGCTCCTATGGATAAGGTGATAACAGTGGTGGGATTGATGAAAGACCGCGTTAGTTTCATTAAAGATTTGTGGGGAACCTGCAAGTTCTTCTTTGTCGCTCCGATGGAGTACGATGAGAAGACTACCAAGAAACGCTGGAAAGAAGACTCTCCCGAGCGTATGTTGGAGCTTGCCGATGTATTGGAAGCATTGGATGATTTCTCATTGGAGAATCAGGAAAAGGTAGTAATGAAATGGATAGAAGATAAAGGTTATCATTTGGGCAATATCATGAATGCCTTCCGTTTGACATTGGTAGGCGAGGGCAAAGGGCCGCACATGTTTGATATTTCTGCTGTTTTAGGAAAAGAAGAAACATTGAGACGCATTCGCCGGGCTGTGGAAGTGCTCAAGTAATACCGTGAATCATGATTTATAATCTAGTCATCTATATTTATCTATTCGGGGTTAAGCTGGCTGCATTGTTCAGCTCCAAGCCTGCCAAGATGGTGAAAGGTCATCGGGAGGTATTTGATATCCTGCGTGACAAGATTGACCGGAATGCCCGTTATATCTGGTTTCATGCAGCATCTTTGGGCGAGTTTGAACAAGGACGTCCATTAATTGAGCGTATTCGTAAGGAGCACCCTGAGTATAGAATATTGCAGACTTTTTTTTCTCCTTCAGGGTATGAAGTGAGAAAAAACTATCAAGGGGCTGATATTGTGTGTTATCTGCCCTTTGATACACCTCGTAATGTGAGGCGTTTTATCGAGATGGTGAATCCCTGTATGGTATTCTTTATAAAGTATGAATTTTGGCAGAATTATTTGAATACACTTTATAAGAAAGGTATTCCGGTTTATAGTGTTTCGTCTATATTCCGCCCGAATCAGATTTTTTTCCGTTGGTATGGTAAGGATTACCGTAAAGTGCTGAAGACTTTTTCACATTTATTTGTGCAGAATGAAGTCTCTGAAAAACTGTTGGCAAGTATCGGTGTTACTGATGTAACGATTGTAGGTGATACTCGTTTTGATCGGGTATTGGATATTTGCACTGTTGCCAAGGATCTCCCTTTGGTAAAAGCATTTAAAGGAAATTCTAAGACTTTTGTTGCCGGTAGTTCGTGGGGACCTGATGAAGATATTTTTATCAGGTACTTTAATGAACACCCCGAAATGAAGTTGGTCATAGCCCCTCATGTGGTGAGTGACAGCCATTTGAAAGAAATCATGGAGAAGGTAAAGCGTCCTTGTGTCCGTTATACAGAGGCAACAGCAGAAAATGTATCGAAAGCCGATTGCCTGATTATTGATTGTTATGGGTTGCTTTCATCCATTTACCGTTATGGGGAAATTTCGTATATCGGTGGAGGATTTGGAGTTGGTATTCATAATGTGCTTGAGGCAGCTGTGTACGGCATTCCGGTTATTTTTGGTCCGAACAATAAGAAATTCCGTGAGGCTCAACATCTTTTAGAAAAGAAGGGTGGGTTTGAAATCAATGATTATGAGGAATTTAAACGTTTGATGGATAGATTCCTGACTGATAACAGCTATTTGCAGCAGGCGGGAAATGCAGCCGGAGATTATGTGAAGAATAATTCCGGAGCCTTGGAGAAGATTATGAAAGCAATTCGGTTGTAATCTAGTTTAAGGTATAATAATAAGAGCCGTTTGTGAGATAAGTATTATCTTTCAGGCGGCTTTCTCTTATTTAATTCCTATCTTTGCGTTCAATAATTATTTTATGAGCATTAATGACGATATATTGTTATTGAAACTCATTCAAAGCGGTAATGAGCAAGCGTTTAAGTATTTATTTGATACTTATTTTGCATCGTTATGTCGTTTTGCGCATGTCTATGTATCAGATACCCAAGATGCTGAAGAGCTTATATTAGAGCTTTTCGTTCATATTTGGGAACATAGAAATGAAATAAATATTACTCTTTCGTTTAAAGCATACCTTTTTCAGGCAGCCCGCAACCGGTGCTTAAATTATCTGCGTGACAATCGTTCAATGCTTCGTCTTGAAGAAGTGGAAGAGGAAATAAGAGATGAAGATATCTCGGCTCTTGAAATGGAGGAATTGCAACATCTTATTATGGAGGCTATTTGTGCATTACCCGATAAATGTCGGGAGGTTTTTCAATATAGTCGGCATGAAAACCTCTCAAATAGAGAAATAGCAGAAAAAATGCAAATCTCAATAAAAACGGTAGAAGCTCAGATAACTAAAGCTTTAAAATTAATAAAGAACTTCTTGGACGAAAAATATATCTATCTTTTTTAAAAAAAACTCTTTTTTGAATAAGGGTTATTTCATTTTGATGTGTCATACGGTTGTAAAAAGCTAAAAAGACATACGAAATGAAAAAAGAAATACCCTGGAATCTAATTATTCAAAAGCTGAAACACGATATTACAGCTGAAGAAGAACACGACTTGACCGTGTGGTTGGCTGAGGATAACCATAGGGTAATTTTTGAGGAGTTACAAACTTTGTGGCAAAAGGTACAGGAAAATGCTATTAATTACACTCCCGATACAAATTATTATTGGAAAGAATTATCGAAACGAATGAAGACTACAGAGGTAAAAGCTGAACCTTCTGTTCATAAGACTCGTTCTGTATCTTTCAAACGCTATGCTGCTGTTGCTTCTGTTTTTTTGCTTATAGCTCTCTCTTGTACATTATATATAGGTATAAATTTGGGTCGCCCGGAATCGGGCACTCAGGTTTATACCAACTTGAGTGGTAAGTCAAAAGTTTATTTGTCAGATGGTACTCAAGTGTGTTTGCATACCAATACTTCTCTTTCCTTAAATACTGACTTTAATGATAATTCACGTTTGGTCAATCTCTTGGGTGAAGCATATTTTGATATTAAGCATGATAAAGATCATCCTTTCGTAGTGGAGACTGAAGGTATGAAAGTGGTTGAACATGGAACAAAGTATAATTTAACTTCGCATCCTGACTCTGCTAATACATATGTGGGGCTCGTGGAAGGCTCTGTATCATTGGAGACATCTAAAGAGCATCGTCTTATGCAACCGGGTGAAATGGCAACATTTAATAAGCTGAACAATGCTCTGTCAATTGAAAGAGGAGATGTTCACTTTATGAGTTCGTGGGCTAATGATAAGATTATATTCAAAGGAAAACCTTTAGGATACATTTGTCGGTTTCTTTCTAAGTGGTATAGTGTGAAGATTAATCTGTCTCCATCTTTGTCTGATAAATATATTTATAGTTTTACTTTACGTCATGAAACATTAGAGGAAATTGTACGTATTATGGCACGCTTGAATCCGTTAGAATACAATTTCGATGAACATAATGTGTTAACCATAAAAGAAATATCTAGTACTAACCCTTAAAAATATAATGCCTATGAAACATTGATGATATAAAAAAGGCCATCTCAAAAATCATTTTGAGACAGCCTCTCTTCTACGTGAGTTAAATTAATTATTAACCGGAGGAATGAATAAAGAATTTGGTCGTTCTGGGCATTTATTCCCCACTAGTTAACTTTATAATCTACAAAAATATGAATTTAAAGAAATATTCTGCATTTATTTTAATGCTTTTTTGTACAACCTTTCTAATGGCTCAAACAGAAAAGCGTTTTTCCCTTTCTTTCTCAAATATTCCTCTATCAGAGGCTATGCCGAAAGTAGAGAAAGCCAGTGGCTATACATTTTTTTATAATCCCACTGAAGTCAATATTAAGGTTAAAGTTAGCCTTTCCGTACAGAATGAAACTGTTCGTAAGGCTATGGATAAAATGTTGAATCCGGTTGGAATCGGTTTTGAGATAACAAATTCTCAAATCGTATTGTTTCCTAACAATAAGAAGAATACAGAAACACAAGGTAGTAAGGTGACAGTTAAAGGAAAAGTTGTCGATGCTACAGGTGAGCCGATAATTGGAGCAAATGTTGTAGAAAAAGGTACAGTTAATGGTGTAATTACAGATATTGATGGTAATTATCAATTGAGTGTTTCTAAAGGTGCAAGTATTTTAGTCTCTTATATTGGCTATGTTCCACAGACTATAAAGGCAGGAACTAAAACTGAAGTTTGTTTGGTGGAAGATTCTAAAACGCTGGATGAAGTAGTTGTAGTTGGTTTTGGTACTCAGAAAAAGGTAAATTTAACTGGTGCTGTAGCTTCTGTTTCCAGTGAAGCTCTTGCAAATAAACCAGTTGCAAATATTGGTCAGGCTTTGCAAGGCGTACTTCCTAATTTGAACGTTTCAGCAACAAGCGCTTCCCCTGGGGCTGTTCCTTCTTTTAATGTTCGTGGGGGTACTTCAATGAGCCAGGATTCAAATGGCAAATGGCAGGTTGATGAAGGTAGCCCTTTGATTTTGGTTGATGGTATACAAATGGATGCTACTTATCTTAACATGTTGAATCCTAATGATATTGAGAGCATTTCTTTATTGAAGGATGCAGCTTCAGCTGCCATTTATGGTGCTCGCGCTACATATGGTGTAATGTTGGTTACCACTAAGTCAGGTCAAAAAGAACAAAGACCTACAGTTACTTATAATTTTAGTATGCAGTGGAATACTCCATCACATCGTCCTGATATTATGGATGCTTATACATTGCAATTGGCCGAGAATGAACGTACAGAATGGACTGGTAACTCTGTCTCGGATTGGAGTATGCAGCTGTTGGAAGCCAAGAAAAAATGGATGGAAAATCCTACAGCAGAAAATGCTTGGATTTATCAGCAGGGAAGTACATCAAAATTCTCATGGGTCTCAAGCATGAATCCGTTTGAAGAAGTTGTAAGAGACTGGACACCATTGCAAAAACATACAGCTAGCATTAGTGGCGGAACAGCAAAAAGCCGCTATTATTTGTCTTTGGGATATCAGCATCAAGAGGGAATGTATAAAATAAATACAGATAAGCAAAATCGTTTTAATGGATTGATGAGTATTGATTCAGAAATCACCAAGTGGTTTAAAGTCAATGCCAAGATTAGTTATAATGTCTCTAATTTGGATGAACCATACATAAACCCACAAAAAGGGTCCTTATGGTCTGCTATGATGGGAGAACCGGAACGTAATGTGTGTGCACCGGTAAAAACTGCCGCAACAGACCCGCTAGGAGAGATGTGGACTGATAATATTATAGGTTGGTTAGCTTATGGAGCTACGAAAGAAACCAAACGTACTAATGCGGTGTTCAGCATCAATCCTACTATAACTTTGATGGATGGTTTGAGCTTGAAGGGTGAGTTCTCTTATCGTCCGAATGAATACTATTACAAAGAAGTGGTTCCAACTCGTGAGTATGTAGTAGATAATTGGACATCTACAGTGAAGACTCATACCGATCCTTCTAGTATTTTAGAACAAGTAACCCATTCTGATTATTATACTATCAATGCTTATGCTAATTTTGATAAAACATTTGGAAAACATTATGTGGGTGCTGTAGCAGGTTTTAATCAGGAGTGGTATACTTATCGTTACACAGGAGCGAAAGCTCAGGGTATTTTGACTCCTAATATCCCAGTGATAAATGCTACTACTGGCAATCAATATGCTTATGATAGTGCAGAACATTGGGCTATTCGTGGAGCTTTTGCCCGTGTTAACTATATTTTTAATGATCGTTATCTGTTTGAGTTCAATGGTCGTTATGATGGTACCTCACGTTTCCGCAAAGAAGACCGTTTTAAATTTTTCCCTTCCTTCTCCGCAGGTTGGAGAGTTTCTGAAGAATCATTTATAAAAAATAATCTTACTTGGCTGGATAATTTGAAGTTAAGAGCTTCATGGGGATCTTTGGGTAATCAGAATGTTTCTAATTATGCATATATTCCCGAGTATGGTAGTGTAGGTTTTGTAAATTGGGATATGGGGGGAAGCCGTCCAATGGGAATTTCTCCTTCGGGACTGATTTCTCCAAATTTGACTTGGGAAACAGCGACTACTATTGACTTCGGTATTGATGTGGCTTTATTGGGGAATCGTTTAGATTTTACTTTTGATTGGTATTCTCGTCGAACCAAAGATATTTTAATGGCAGGTGATAAATATCCTAGTGTCTTA
>ENA-ORKQ01000232-ORKQ01000232.1-human-gut-metagenome-genome-assembly--contig:-NODE-232-length-11639-cov-4.98455_pt1 | contig 11639 bp, 10 predicted proteins | sample MGYA00243060_ERZ508809 | MGnify/ENA primary metagenome ERZ508809 (study PRJEB26277, sample SAMN04329829) | human gut metagenome | biome: human-associated habitat | host: Homo sapiens | place: USA... | reverse complement strand
AACTTCTGCAAGCCAGGCATGTACTCACGCCACAACACTGCTTACTGGAAAGGCATTCCGTATTTGGGCTGCGGCCCTTCCGCCCACTCCTTCAATGCGGAGACAAGGGAATGGAACACAGCTTCTCTGGAAGGATACATAAAGGCCATTGAAGAGGGGCACCGTTCCTCCGAAACAGAAATTCTGGATAAAGTGACCCGTTACAATGAATACATCATGACTTCCCTGCGTACCATGTGGGGAATCTCCCTGACATATACGGAAGAAGCCTTCGGCACAGAGTTGTGCCAATATTGCACGAAAATGGCAGCCCCCTACCTCCAAAGCCACAAACTGGAGATGCAGGCAGACCGCCTGCGCCTGACCCGGGAAGGTATCTTTGTTTCGGACGGCATAATAAGCGACCTGATGTTCATTGATTAACAGCAAAACCGGGAGACTGCATGACCGAACAAGAAGTCAGACGCTACTTGCGCCAAATGAAGGAAGAAGACTCGGAACGGGCTTTTCACAGTTTCTACAATCTGTGCTACGACCGCTTGTTCCGTATTGCCTGCTATTTCGTGAAGCACGAAGAATGGGCGCAAGAAATTGTGCTCGACGTCTTCATGAAGCTTTGGGAACAACGCGCCCTGTTGCCGGAAGTGAACAACATAGAGGATTACTGCTTTATCCTTACCAAAAATGCCTCCCTCAATTACCTGGAAAAAGAGAACCGGCACCCTACACTCTCGTCCGAACAGCTTCCCGAAGTTTCCGGCCAGGCCGATTCCCCCGAAGACACTCTTATCAGCGAAGAACTGTTTGCCCGATATGTCAAGGCGCTCGACCGCCTGCCGGAGCGTTGCCGTGAAGTATTCATCCGCCTGCGCGAAGAGAAACAAAGCTATGCACAAGTGGCGGAGGAGCTGAACATCAGCACAAAGACAGTAGACGCGCAACTGCAAAAAGCACTCACAAGACTCAAGGAAGCATTGCTGACGGAGTGAACTCTGCTTCATCTTCCTTGCAAGAAGCCGCGTATGCATGTATGAGATGTACATCTCGAGCTGCATGAGATACACATCTCGCACAACATGAGATGCACATCTCGAGCACACCTTCCCTATTGATTGAAACAGAGAAACAAGGAAGTCATACGTAGGCAGGACGGACTTTCACGGACAAAGAGCTTTAGATTAACATTATTTCAGGATATAGGCATAGGGAATTCCTGAAAAGGAGCTGTCTTTACATGCAGAAAAGGAGTCATAGGCTCTTAATAAATTGCCAAAAATGAAAGTGAATAACGAGAATTTCGACAAGGTACTGAACAAACTGGTTGCTTCTACCCGTTCCCCACGAGGACGCTTTACGGCAGAGAACAGCTGGAGGCTGCTGGAAAGCCGTTTGCTAAAGCGCCGCAGCATGAAGCGGTTCTGGATGCGTACAGCCAGTGCCGCAGCCGTAGTCCTGCTCTGTGTAACGAGCTGGGCAGCCTATCAGTTCTTATACGTAGCACCACCACGGGAAGCCATTCCCACAGAAGCCATACATACTACCGAGGAAACCCAAGTAATTCATAGCGTACTGACATTCGATCAGCAACCCTTGCAGGAAATCGTCCGTCAACTTTCCGAAACGTTCCGTACCGATATACGTATCGAAGGAGACAGCCTGAAGAACTATCATATGACAGCTACCTTCCGCGAAGGGGAGAGTCTTACAGAAATCCTCGACCTACTGAAGGACGCCGGCAACTTTACCTATAAAAAAGAAAACAACACTATTATCCTTACTACTAAACTTAACTGACAATGACCAGCTCTACTATCTGTTCGCACCACCGCATCAGAACCGTACTTCTGATGTGTGTGGTTCTTTTAAGCGCCTCACTCCATGCACAGGCACAAAACAAGGAAACACGTATAAACCTGAATATCCGTAACGCAACTTTAGAGAGTTTCGTGAAGCAACTGGAAAATGCAACCGGATTCTCCTTCATCTATGGGGAAGAAGTAAAGCTCACGCACCGCATCACACTGGAGATGAAACAAAAGAACATCAGTGAGATATTGCAACGTGCCTTTGAAAACGAACCCATCACGTTCGAAATATCCGGAAAGCACATTCTACTCCATAAGCGGCCCGTGCCGCAGAAACCCGTTAGCCGTAAGTTCCCCATCAGCGGTTACGTGACCGACGGCGCGTCTACCGAGACGCTGATTAGTGCCTATATCCTTGAGAGTCGTCGTTCCACAGGTACTGCCACCACTCCGTTCGGTTTCTATTCCCTCACCCTGCCGGAAGGGGAAACGGAACTGGTTTTCTCCTACCTGGGCTACGAAAGCCGGCATAGCCGGTTCGAACTGACGAAAGACACCTTACTCAACGTCAGGCTGGACAGCAATAACCAGCTGGCAGAGGTCGTGGTGCTCTCGGACAAGCGGGAGGCCGGCATAGAAAGCACAGCCATGGGAGCGCATGAGATACCGATGACACAAATCAGGCATACCCCGTCCATATTGGGAGAAGCCGACCTGCTGAAGACCATTCAGCTGATGCCGGGTGTGCAAGCCGGTATGGAAGGTTTTGCAGGCATGTATGTGCGAGGGGGAGGTCCCGACCAAAACCTGGTTATGCTGGACGGAATTCCTGTTTACAACGCAGACCACCTGCTGGGAGTATTCTCCATCTTTACGCCCGAAGCGGTAAAGAACACCACACTCTTCAAAAGTTCTTTTCCTGCCCGCTACGGCGGGCGTCTTTCGTCTATAGTAGATGTACGGACCAACGACGGGGACATGCATAAATACCACGGCGCATTCAGCATAGGCCTGCTGACGGACAAACTGCATATCGAAGGCCCTATCTGGAAAGAACGGACCTCCTTCAGTTTCAGCGCACGAGCCATCCCCACCCTATTCTTCAAAAATCTCATTGTAGACAAAGACGACACCTATTCCGACAAATACAACTACTATTTTTACGACGTCAATGCAAAGGTCAACCATAAGTTCAGCGACCGTAGCCGCATCTTCCTCAGTTTCTACAAGGGGAAAGACCACTATCATTATGACAGTTACTACCACGGTGACAATTACGGCAGCAGCATGAAGTAGTATTCCGAGGGCGACGGCCATCTGAATTGGGGAAACACCAGCGCCTACGGTCGCTGGAAATATGTATTCATCAGCATGCTGTTTTGCAACACCACCGTCTCATACAACAAATATGAGATGGGGCTGGACGGAAACATGGAAGATACCTATACTGTCGCCAATAAAGTACAAGACAGATACTATTACTCCTCCAAGTTCAACTCCGGTATCCGTGACTGGAGTGCGCGTATGGACTTTGACTACACCCCCATGCCGCAGCACCACATCAAGTTCGGTGCAGAGTACATCCACCATACGTTCCGTCCGGGAATAGCTACCTCGAAAATACAAGATATAGATAATGGCGCCCTCCAGGAAGATACGGTTTACAATACCAGCAACAGCCATGCCATGCGCGGACAAGAAATCTCCCTTTACGCCGAAGACAATTTCAATGTAAACGCCAGGTTCAGTCTGAATGCAGGTGTACGCACATCGCTGTTCCACACACAAGGGAAAAGCTACTATTCGCTGCAGCCCCGCCTTTCCGCCCGCTATGACCTCGGACAAGGATATTCTGCCAAAGCATCCTATACGTGCATGGCACAGTATGTGCATCTGCTGTCCTCTACTCCGCTGTCTATGCCTACCGACCTCTGGGTACCCATTACCAAAGACATCAGTCCGATGTATGCCAACCAGTTCTCCATAGGAGGCTACTATTCCGGACTGCCGGGTTGGGAGTTCTCCGTCGAGGGATATTATAAACAGATGAAACACATACTTGAATATCAAGACGGTGTATCCTTCTTCGGCACCTCTACCAACTGGGAAGAAAAAGTGGAAATGGGCGAAGGCCGCTCCTTCGGTCTGGAACTGATGGTACAGAAAACATTGGGCAAGACTACCGGCTGGCTGGCATATACCCTATCCAAGACCGATCACCGTTTTAAGAACGGTACCATCAACCAAGGCCGATGGTTCCCCTACAAATATGACCGCCGCCACAGCATCAGCCTCAATCTCAGCCATAAGTTCAGTGACCGCATTGATGCAGGAGCTTCCTGGATATTCAATACCGGTGGATGTATCACTATCCCAGAAAAGGCAACAATCATCATCAAACCCGATGGCTCTATTGAGGAAACAGGCTACATCTCCCGGCGTAACAATTACCGCCTTCCCGCCAGCCATCGTTTGAATCTCGGCGTCAACTTCAACAAGAAGACCAAACATGGTATTCGTACCTGGAATATCAGTATCTACAATGCATACAATGCCATGAATCCGAATATCGTTTACAGCAAATACCCAAATAGATACAACGTATACTACGATGATTTCTACGAAAGTATTTATCATGGAAATACCGGACAGAAGAAAGCTCAAACTGTCATCAAGAAAATAACAATACTGCCTTGTATTCCTTCTGTTACCTATACTTATAGATTTTAAAAACAAATCCGGCATATGAAAACAAAAATGAAATTACACCTTATTATATATATAACTATTGTAAGCTTCCTAACAGCCTGCGAAAACGAAATTCCTTACAATCCCGGACAACAAGATCCGCAAATCATCATGAACGCCTTGCTCGAAACCGGACAAGCTGAGAATGATGTCTATCTCCACTTAGGCGAGGGCTATAGCATTGAACATTTGAACGAAGCAACTCTTTCCCTCTACATCAATGGCAAAATAGCAGAAACTCCGAAAGCGGTTTCCCCGGAAGAAATTTATGGGCATCTGGAAGGAGAACTTGATAAGGACGTTTATGAATCATTACTGAAAAGTATACGTTTCAAGAAATATCGTCTGACCAGCACACTGCATCCCGGTGACAACATACGTCTGGAAGCCACTGCCGAAAACGGAAAATACCATGCCAGTGCCGAAGTCACCGTGCCACAACCGATAGAGAGCCTGCACGTGGATACTTGCCTGGCCTACCTGCGCGAGTACAGCGGGAAAACCCTTTACCGCCAATACAAAATTACATTGCAAGACCGCCCCAACGAGAAGAACTACTACCGGCTGGACATTTGGAACGACCGTAGTTACTATTGCAAATGGAAAGAATATCTGGAGGATGAAAACGGCAGCCTCATCAAAGTGGAAGACGAGGACGGCTCTTGGCATTGGGCCTCCATACCTAGAGACACTACCATCCTTGCTCCCCGGCAGAACGAAATCATCAACCGGGAAGATGTTATACTGACTGACGGCCACCCCAGCAACTATGATGATGAAGAAAATGAATTGTTTCCCACCATAAATAACAAATACAACATATTCAATGATAACACTTTCCGTAACTCTTATGCCACATTGAAAGTATACACCCCTCTCTACCAAGATTATTATCCGATAGAGGGACACTACTACGACCATATATCCCGCAAACAAACCATCACCGTACGGTTGCTTAGCATCACTGAAGCCGAATACCGCTATCTAAAAGCCTTAAACTGCCTGGATGATGGGGATTACGACGATGCTTTAATGGAACCTATCAGTCTGCCTTGCAACGTCATAGGCGGATTAGGCTTTGTGGGAGTCTGCTCTGAAAGCAGAGTAATCATAGAATTACCCGAAACTATTTGGCAATAACATTTTGACTAATAAAAATCCTTTTATCCATTACTACAAATATAAATTCAGTTAGTCCACATTACATTCGTATTACAAAAAGCATCTAAACAAAGCATTTTCACACTATAAAATTGATTTAAGTCAAGAAATGAAGGTATAAACTACACTTTTTCCCTTATTCATTTTTGTGTTATAAAACATATACCTACATTTGCATAGGTAAAAGAAAAAGCTAAGCGCTTAGAGAGTTTTCAATAGGTATTAGATTGAAATTAGTTTTTAGGAATAACAATTAAAAAGTAGGTATTATGAAACGTTTAGGATTAACATTAGTGGCAGCAGTCTTCCTGACTGCTACAACATTTTCTGCAGAAAACCATCCTACAACTGCAAATTGGGAAGGTAACATCAACATAACAAAGTTGAGCAAGTATTTGAATCTGGATTCCAACCAGCATGAAGAAGTGGCAAACATCTGCGAATATTTTACAGAACAGATGGAACGCGCTACAAATTCCAAGAAGAATCAGGAGAAGTTACTCCGTAATGCAGTTTATGGTAATCTGAAGTTGATGAAAAAGACTCTGAATGAAAAGCAGTATGCCGATTATGCCAGAGTATTAAATGTCACACTGCAGAACAAAGGTATCGAAGTGAAATAAGCTTCGCTTCTGATGAATACGAAAATTGTATTTGATAAATAAAAAGGCATTGGACTTTAAAGGTTCAATGCCTTTTCTTTACGTCAACGCCACCAAAGTCTGCGGCGTCAACTCCCTAACCAAATAATTCTTATCACTTTACAAGCAGAATCTGTCTTGCAGTTCTTTCTTATACTTTCTGGAAACCAGCAGTTCCGTCACTTTGTCAAATGGTGGATAAAGCATACATTTGCTATCCTTTATAATCATCAGATAATCAATATTGATAATATATGATTGATGTATCTGCACGAAACTGGATGAATATTGAGTAATCTGCTCAGCAGTCATTCCGCGACGCAGCACCAATGGCGGCTGGTTGTTTAGTATCACCTCCCACTGCTTACGCTCGGAGCAATAGCGAAAAAAACCGATTTCAGCCGGACGCAATGCACGCATATCATTGGTTGGCGTAAATACGATAAATGTCTGTCCGGCATGCAACGGCGCACCAATGGGATATGACATTCTCTGCCCAGCTTCTGCCTGCTCTACAAAACGTGCAAGAATATCCCGAAACTCCTGCTCTTCAAAAGGTTTCAACAGATAGTCGAACGCAGCCTCCCGGATAGCCTGAACCATATACTTATCATAAGCCGTATAGAAAACAATCCGCATGTTCCATGAAACACTGCCACGTATTTCCTGCAGTAGTTCCATTCCTGTCATATCCGGCATTTCCACATCCAAGAACAACAAATCCGGCTGTACCTTGGCAATGAGTTTTTTCCCTTGCTTGCCATTACGGGCAGTTCCCTTCAAAGAAAAGCGTGCATCCTTTCCCAATTCAAAACTCAGATTCTCAAGAGCCACCTCATCGTCGTCAACTATTGCAACCTTATATTTATCCATGTTTCTTTTATGTTTTTCTTTTCGCGAATATATACATAATCCTGCTCCCATACAAAGCAACAAGAAGCCATTTACGGACTATTTATCCGTAAATATGCCTATCCTTGCAAAAAACGAGATTAAACGGTTCTTTTAAATCCTGTAATCGTAGTTGTCTGGCAACCAGAAAGTCACCTCACATCCCATCTCACCACTCTGTAGAGAGACATTGTGCACTGAAACATCAATGGCCTCCTTATTCTTATTGTTGAGAATCTGAATGGTCTGCATAATGACTTTCATTCCCGTCCCCGTGCCCCGGTTCCGACTGTCTGGACGATAACCGCCACCATTATCCGTTATCTTTATACAGATACCGTTTCCCCGGCGACAGACCGAAACCCAAAGATTACGTTCACCTTCCTTCTCGCGCAACGCATGCTTCACTGCATTTTCAACCGGAATTTGAATCATCATAGACGGAATCCTTATTTGCTCCGGCTGCACATCCTTTTCTATCTTCAGTTCCGAATGAAAATCCGGACCTAAAGGACGGCGTTCCAGATTAATATATGTTTTCACAAAATCCAGCTCCTCTGCCAAGGTTACACACAGTTGTTCCGCCAATTCCAGATTGCGACGCATCAGTTTTACCAGCGACGAAAGCTCTTGCTTTTCTTCTACATTCCGCTCCGCCATCTCCCAGTTCAGCACATTGAAGATGAAATGAGGGGACAAGCGGTTACGGATATTCTCCAGACGAAGTGTAGAGACTGTGCGATGATTCCGTGCAAGCAACAAAGCACGTTTCTTTTTGCTGTACAGATAAAGAAAAACCGCCGTCAATATAGATACAACAGCTACAGCAAACACGACAAACTGTGTCTGCCTCAGCACCAGCACCTCGTTTTTCTGCTCCTGAAGCAAAACCCGATGTGCCATCAAGGTAGAATCCTGCTGATAACGCAAAGTCAAGTCTGCCGTACGCATCCGGACACGCTCATTCCTGATAGAATCATCAAGCAGGTTGTTCCTCTGCAGATAGTGATAAGCCCTCTTGTAGTTGCCGGTTTCCTCGTAAAACTGCTGAAGGTATTTATTACGGATATGTACCATATCAGGGTCGATGCCCGAGGAACTACACTCTCGGACAATAAACGGCGTGCTTCTTGAAAGTCTTTCTGAAGCAGGGCTAATTCTATTTTCTGCGTATCGATATAATATAGTGCAGTACTCACCCCCATTTCCTCAAAAAAAGGTTGGCATTCATTTATATATTTAACAGCCAAATCAACCATATTCAGTTGAAGATAACAGTCTCCTAAATTCAACCTCCCCAGATTAAGTTCAAAACTCATATCATCATATCCTTCGACTAAATCAATAACCTTTTGGAAATATTTTATCGCTGTCTGGTAATCCTCCCTATAATAGTAAGAAGTCCCTCTATTATTCAAATAAATATATTTTTCATAAGGCAGCATATTGTCATAGCTTTCCCCTGCAAGATTGTAATAGTAATCACACTGTTCAAAATCACGCATGGTAACATATACTTGTGCCAAACCATAATAAATGGGAGGTTTCTTGGTAGAAGCCATATGCAAAGAGTCGCACATCAACAAAGCTCTCCTATACCAAGCTGCCCCTATATCCAATTTTCCTAAACGGTTATTCGCATCAGCAAGATTCATCAAAATATCCGGCACCACTTCAATCCTAGTCCCTCTCATCCGTAATTCATAAGCCTTCCGGAAGCAAATTTCGGCAGAATCCATATTCCCAACGCGTGCAAAGATATTTCCCTTCATATTGAAACATTCAGACTCCAAATCTGCCATTTGAGAAGAACTATGCTGCCTTTCAATAAAGTCATGTATCTGCTGGATTACGATTTGCGCCGAATCAAGCTGTGAAGTAATCAAATATGTTTTCAGTGTCATTGCCAGATAATTATATTTGACCAAGCTATCCTTTGCCTCTTCCATCTTTTGAAGAGCCTTCAACCTCACCTTTCGGGGCACAATGGCCACAGAGTCTCCATTTATACGGGAAAAATCCTCAAAAGCTCTCATCTCTGTGTATACGTCCTCTTCATCTCCGGGCGCACAAGCCCCTAGAAACACAAGCCCTAATATCCAATAAATGTAAAATCGAATTCGCTTATCCATCCTCTCTCCCATGTTTCCCGTAATTAGATTATTTATTCAATACATCTACAAACTTAAAATATTTTTGCGAAATGCCGTCAAGTATAAGGCGTATTTCTCAGCCATAAAAGAGCATACGTTACCGCTTTATTAAAACGAAACAAAAAATCACATCATAGTACAATATTTAGCTAATAAGCCATCAAAAATAATGAATAGGGCATTCCAACGTTTGAACTGCCCTATTCACTATTCAAATACTTGATTTTATTTAATCGTCACCATCGTCGCCCCAAATCCGTACTCCTGGAACGAAGCATCCTGGTGGCGGCAATTGGAATATTTACGTTTCAACTCATCCAATAGCGCTTTACGAAGTACACCATCCCCCTTGCCATGAATAAAGACGATGCGTTGTTCGCGCTTTTTCTTGTATTGTTCCATCACTTCACGAAACTTGTCCAGTTGGTAATTCAATATTTCACTGTTGCTCATGCCGCAGGTGTCATCCAGCAACTCGCCGATATGCAGGTCAATCTCGACAATCCCATTCTTGCCCCCACGTTTGATGACCGTCTGCGGTTTGGATGGAGTATCTGCCGTTTTTTTCTGTAGCAAAGCCTCCTTCAGTTCCTCTGCCGAAACATACACCTGCTTGGCAGGCTGGTCATTCCGGACAATATCATACACCAAGGCCGGTGTTTCAAAGAAAACCGTCTGCTGGAATGTATGCAGTTTATAGAACTTTACCATATCTATGCGGACTTCCACACTGACAGCCGGTTTCATTGTGAACGCACGGTTATCTTTGAATGCCACCAGCTGTACCATCACACGTTCACGGTCGTTCAACTCGGACTTTTCGAACTCCTCCAGCAGAAGTTTCGTATTCGGCTCTATCAAACCATGCGAACGGACTGTCCAGGACTTTCCTTCAGCACTCGAATAGGTATAATACATATAATAATTACTGTCGTTCACCAAATATGCCTCGAAAGGTGTAGTGCTGACAGCCTTGATATCCTCCGGAACAAAAGCCAGAAAAACATTCAGGATATCTCCGCCTTTCATCTCGGGCTGACGATAAACAGATATCTGCGGTTTCTCCAAACGGACCGTTTGAGGCTCTGAAACCTGAGACTCCATAGCAGACGGCCTTGCCGCAGTAGCAGTCGTACGCAATTGTTGCTCTTCTTCCCGCTTCTTCTTGGCAGCCGCTTTGGCTGCCGGAGTGGGGATATTATAATCATCGGTCTCTATCACCACACATTCGTTTATGGGCATCGGTATGTCAAAACCGTCGGCATCTTCCACCAACACGATGTTTTTCCCTTGAAATCCTGTCACAACACCACCCCCAACTTCGCTGAGGAAACGAACTTTATCTCCTATCTTCATAGTAACGTATCTTTTAGTTTGTCTTTTCCTACTTTCTTCCTGCAAAGTTAGGAATTATTTCCCTTATTCTTCAAATCTTCCCAAATATCCGAACCTTAGCAGCCGATATAATAAAGAGAAAGCCATCATGAAAGAAGACCCCAGACATATCAGAATCAGCGAATTCAACTACCCATTGCCGGACGAACGCATTGCAAAGTTCCCATTGTCCGTACGTGACCAGTCCAAACTGTTATTGTATCGCCACGGAGAAGTTTCAGAAGACAGATTCACTTCACTGCCGGAGTATCTGCCATCGGGAAGCCTGATGATATTCAACAATACCAAAGTCATCCAAGCACGCCTGCATTTCCGGAAAGAAACGGGAGCACTGATTGAAGTATTCTGCCTAGAACCTATACAGCCGAACGACTATGCCCTCAACTTCCAGCAAACCGAGCATACCGCTTGGCTCTGCATGGTCGGCAACCTGAAAAAATGGAAAGAAGGCATGCTAAGACGTGAGATGACCGTGAAAGGCAAGCCACTCACCCTGACCGCCGAACGGGGCGAATGCCACGGAACCAGCCATTGGGTAAACTTCCGCTGGAATAATCCGGAAGTGACTTTTGCCGACATTCTCGAGGTCTTCGGTGAATTGCCCATCCCTCCCTACTTGAACCGGGAAACCCAGGAAAGTGACAAGGAGACTTACCAGACTGGCTATTCCAAAATCAAAGGTTCGGTGGCTGCCCCTACAGCGGGACTGCATTTCACCCCACGCGTATTGGACGCATTGCGCAATAAAGGAGTAGAATTGGAAGAACTGACACTCCATGTGTGAGCCGGACCCTTCAAACCGGTGAAAAGTGAAGAAATAGCAGGGCATGAACTGCATACGGAAT
>ENA-ORKQ01000231-ORKQ01000231.1-human-gut-metagenome-genome-assembly--contig:-NODE-231-length-11640-cov-5.80112_pt1 | contig 11640 bp, 10 predicted proteins | sample MGYA00243060_ERZ508809 | MGnify/ENA primary metagenome ERZ508809 (study PRJEB26277, sample SAMN04329829) | human gut metagenome | biome: human-associated habitat | host: Homo sapiens | place: USA... | reverse complement strand
AACAGCCTGTTCTTTGAGTTTCTTTTGTACTGTATCTATTAAATATTGCGCTTCATTCTCATATTCAGTCAAAAAACCAAAAGCATAAGTTGAAGCATCCTTCTTACTTGCACCGGCATTGATAAGCTGCTTGTATATATCCCATTTCTTTGAAACATCAGACACGTACCTTTCAAGTTCCTTTGTGGCCTTATCCGAAGCTTCTTTCATAGCGTTGGCATCAATATCCAAAAGCACTTTCCGTATAGAAACTTTCAATTCCCTACGCTCTTTGGTCTTATCGTCAAGCTGGTTAAGAATCTTATTCAATTCATCCCGATAATTTACAATATTCACCGGTTCTTTACCTTTAAATAAGGAATCAAAAATACCCGATTCTTTAACCTTGCTGGCAGCTTCTCCCTTTCCAACAATGTCAGTCCACTTCTTATATTCAGAATATGCCTCCTTTAGTAAGTTTACCCGTTCTTTCAATCTTTCGGCAAAGGCATCCTTTTTGCTCTTATCCTTATTTGGATCAGTGAGAGAAAAACCGATTTCTTTAGCTCCTTTCTCACCGGCTTGCATTGTGTCGAAAGCCTTTTTATAATCTGATACAATTTGCTTCTGCCAGTCGGGAAGTTTTGACAAGTCAATAGCTCCAATACCTGACAAATCTATTCCGGCTTTAATCAATACCGGCTTCAATTGATTTGTTGTCTCTTTAGCTTCCTTGTATCCTTTTTGTATTCCTTCAATGATTTTCTCTGAATCTGTGGAAACCTTTATTTGGGCTTCAAATTGCCCATCTGTGGCTTCATTGAACTTTTTCTGCAAATCAGATAAACTTTGACTGGCTTCTGTATATTCAGCATTAATCTTGATATTGAACTCTTCTTCAAGAGTCTTCTCGTTAAAGAAGTCTCGCATATATTTCGGCATCTTCTCGAACGTATCAAAGAAAGAACTTATATCCAAACCGATAGCTATTTTCTGCGCATCACTCAAATTCTCCAAATCCCAGCCGGCAGCTTTCAGCCTCGACTTGTACCCAGATAGGAAGTCTTTCATATCCGGCAATACATCTTCCATATAAATACGCTTAGAGTTTTTCCACGCTTTCCGCAATTGAAAAATATCATCTCTATATCCTCCAGTGAAAGGCAACTCATTATTCAGGCTGGCCAATGCTTTGGGGTATTCTTTGAGAATGGATAGCTGTTCTTTCAGCGGTTTACCCGAAGCGGCTTTGGCAAAATCACCATGTTTGGCTATAACTTTCTGCATGGCGGTGGAATACTCGATATAGCTGCCTGACATGCGGCCAATAATCTTGTTTACCCGTTCCTCCGCATCAATGTAGTCATTGATATTTTCAAGAAAACTGTCATCAAAATAACCGTCAGTCGCTTCATTGGCATGTTCAGACGTACCTTTTATGGCATTCAACAATCTATAAGCCTCTTTTGTATCATTCAAAGCATTCCGAAGCAATATATATTGTTCTGCAAGGCTTTTAACCGTATTTCCTTCATCATCAGTCTTAAACGTTTCATTAAAAGTGTCTGCCCAAACTGGAGAATAATCCTTTAATGCTGTTTTCATTTCTTCAATAGAAGAAATCAGTGAGGCATCATTCGCCTTAAAAGGATCAACATCAGCAAATTTTTGAGCTTCTTTCGTTAAATTCTTGAAACCGTCTTGTGCTCTTGTTGTCAGCTCGGAAATACGCTCGTTCATTTCGTCAGCCTTTTGCCCGGACTTATACCATAATTCAGTAATGGCAAAAAGTCCAGCGAACAAATACATGTATGGATTGAACAAACCCTTAAAAGCAGTCCAAACTTGTTTGGCTCCATAACTAAGCATTGTCATTGCCACACGAGCTTTTCCAGCTGACATAGCCACTTGAAGTTCAGCTTTTGATATATTAAGTAATTGGGTAATATGTCCTGCCTGACCTGATTTAATTTTCCCAAGTGTTATCAACCTCAACGCTTGTTCTTTGTTCAATGCGCCACTAACAGCCAATGCCCTCCATTCTGCGGTAGTCATAGCATTTCTTGAAGCAATCAATCCTTTTTCAGCGGCAGTTAAAGTGCGGTAATTGGAAGCCATCACTAAATCCGCTGCTGTTTTCTGTTTAGCTGCGAGTGTTCCTTTTATTAATGTAGCATTTGCCACTCCCATGGCACGTGATCCTGCATAAACCGCAACCCGATATGTTCCAAACGCAGCTGTGGCCGCTGTTATAAAAGGTACAATTTCTTTCCAATTTTGAGCAAGGGTGGTAAGGCTTTCGGCAGTCCATTTCAATGTACTACCCATTGACTCCGCAATATCACCAAGCATAATGTCAATCGCATCAGCCAAGTTCTTCCATTTGGACTTAACTGATTCTGAAAGAACTTCCTGCATATTATTAAACATGCCACCATCATCCGTAAGTTCCCAAAGAACATCTTTTACATCCTCAAACGTAACCTTCTTTTTCGAGATCATATCAAGCACTTCACCGGCACTGACAATGCGGCCTTCCAACTTGCTGAATCGCTCTGCCAGTTTATCCACCATAGGAATGTTCGCTTCCGTCAATTGTCGTAATTCCGTTCCTTTCAAGAATTTAGCAGCCTTTATCTGACCGTAGGCCAATATGATACGTCCCATATCAACACCTACACCGGCTGATATATCAGCCAGCCTTTTCATGGTATCATACAATTCATTGTATGGTATAGAATACGCGGAAAGTTGTTTGGCATACTGATTCAAGTCCATAACCCCGAACGGAGAAGCAACAGCCAGTTTCTTAATCTGATTGAATATGGTTGTAGCTTTGCCTTCATCTTGCAAGATAGAGGCCATTGCAATTTTCTGATTCTCCAACTCACCACCAATATCAACCACTGCACGTAAGAAATTTTGTGCCGCATAAATGGAGTATAGCCCCAAAAATTCATTTCTTAATTGTCCGACAATACTCAACTGGCTGTTCATTGCTCCATTCATATTGAGAGTGGCTGTCATGTGCCGCCTTGCTGCATTGGCTGATCTCTCACGGGCATTAGCCAAATCCAGTTCCGCTTTGGCGGCACGGGCGGCTCTTTGTCGCGCAAGCTCACGTGCAGCTGCGGCAGAAGCCTCCGCTTTGGTTTGAATGGCTGCGGCTTTGGCGGCGCGTAAATCACTTGCTGTAAAGTTTGTATTCAACCCGGCGGCTTGCAAGGCGGCACGGACAGCTTGTGTGGTACTGGCCTTATCCACTACCACATTGATCTTAAACTTCTCACTTTGAAGCAAAGTCTTCATATCGCCAACCAACTTCTTCTTGTCAAAACCCACATCAAGTTTTGCCTGCAAGTCTTTGGTGATTTCCGCTTTCAATTTTTTACGTTGTTCCGCTGTCTTATCACGGAACAGTATATCAAAATATAAATTACCGAGATCAGCCATATATTATTGTGTTTGTGTTACTTATAATCATTAATGTTAATTGCTGTTTCTCCATTGCCATACTTATCTTTCCAGCGTTTGGCAGCATCCTCTATTTCGCTTACGGAAGGGGATTTGAAGTTCTTCGTATCGTGCTTCTTTTCCTTGTTGTCCTTGTCACAATCTGTAACCACAATAGACACATCCATTGCCAATAGTTCAATTTGTGCATTTGTAAGTACCCAATAAATACCAAACAAGGGCTTGCTTATTGGAATCCCAAATACTCTCAAAGGCTCTGTCAGCCACGGATAGGACTTGCCTATTTCCCACGTTTGTCCGTAGCTGGTTCGTGAAGGATATGCTCTGCTTCCTCTTTTGTCATTGTCATCATCGTGTCCTTCATCGCGGTCAGATATATGGTAGCAGTCAAGTAGTCTTCCACTGGAATTTTTTTTTTGCCGACGGCTATAACCTTCATCAGCTCATGATCTCCATATTGTTTGATATAAAAGAACCATCGCCACAAGAAAGGATAGAAGAACTTGATCTTCCAATATCCGTTCAAAATGATAGCGGCTGCACATTGGCAACTGATCTTATCATCATTTCCCGATTTCTGCATGGTACTGGTGAATTTGCGTATAGTCCCTCTTTTCAGCCATGAAATACCATATTTCTTTCCTCGGACTTCCACATAGTCCACACTGTCTTCCAACACATCATTCAATAGCCTTTCATCCTCCGGTGTAGGAAGTGTTATGTCATTCTTCTTTGTCATATTTTATCGTGTTTTATACGAAAAAAGGTGGTGGCCGGTATCAAGTAGCTCACCACCTTTTCGCTGATATGAATTTTGCAAAGTGTTATATCCTAAGTTTTTTATTCGGACACTTTTTTACGTAAAATGTAAATAGAGGCACCCTTAGCATCATTCAACGGAGAAACAGATACATTAAAGTACCCCGGCTTATCCTGCTCGCTGACGAAGTTGCTATACCCCTCAACATTCGGTAAGAACAAGGCTGTTTGACGGTCTTCACTACGCATGAAGAGTCCTCCGATTACTTTCTTCGGTTCGATATTGTAACCTTCACCTTCATAAGTCTCACCATCAATGGTAGCAGTCATAGTCACCGTTTCCGCTTTCTTGTTCAGTAACAAGTCATTGATCTTTCCTGCCACGGAAGGTACTTGAAACTGAATATCGGAATCTCCAGCATTAGCAATAGAAGTCCAAGTTGCTCCGGTTGTCAACTTGATCTTGGAAACATCGGCAGCTCCGGTATCAAATGTAACTCCGTCAGAGAGTACCGGCAGCTCCATATCAAAAGCCGCTAAAGTTGCGAGGTCACTATTGACTTTGGACACATAATAAACCTCCTTCATCTGATTAAAGAGCACCTTTAACTCTTCCAGTTTGGTAGTAATAGAAATCTCTGCCATAATCGTATCTTTTTAAGTTTGTGTCATTTGTTTATTATTAGCTTCGCTTGTATTATTAAGGAATGAAAACCGAGTCCGTCATTTCCTCCGGGAAGCAATCGTGGACTTACAGCTGAAAACAATTCCGTCACTATTGGAAATTTTGAAACCACTTCCATTTGCATTTCATCCAAACGGACTGTATTCTCAATACCGTTTGAGCGATCATGCGCAAAACCGTTTATCTGACAGTAAGTGTCTTGGTAGGTACTTCCTTTATCATGGATAGTTTGTGGCACCCGGATAACAACAAAGTCCTTCCTCGCCTTTTGTTCAGCAGCCGGACGATCTGTTATGAAAACCTTTTCACCAATGCCGGTTACTGCATCAGCGATTTGTTTTAATATATCCATACGTCTATAAACTGTCCGTCCCATCATTTCATTGGTTTAAAGTTCTTGAATAATGTATTTTGTGCCCTTTGAAATGTTCCGGTCAGAACATCTGCATTCAACACATTCTCCAAATAGGTTGAATATTCAGTACCCGTGCACATTACTATCTCAAATCCTTTACGTGATTCCGACTTATATCTTTTCAAGAAATCAAAGGAGAATGCTTCGCCATAACCTTTATCAGTTTCTATTGTTCCAGTAAAACGTCTGTTCTGATTATCATAACTGACACCTACAAATGTTTCACCTTTAGTCAGCTTTACTCTCACCGGTTGTTTCATTGAATCTCCACTACAAACGAAATAGGAAAATCTACCGTCCATGAATAATCCGCACGCATAACTGGTTATTGTATTACCCGTAAGATTCCGAAAGCCTGACTTGTTATCAAGTGCATCTTGGATAAGTTCTTCACAGCATTTAGTCAAGACATCAAAGATATATCCTGAAACAAGCTCCTTTGCCTTCCTTATTCCTTCATCAAACAATACTTCATTGCTCCGGTTATCCATGCGTTAATTTTTTGCAAGATTGAAATACACAGTTGTTCCCAAATTTCCGGCATAGCTATCAGTAACCATACATTGAGTGAAAGTGCCTTGTCTGTCCGTGACATCTATCAGATCACCGGCCAATATTCCTTCAACAATTCCGGGAAGGCTCAACAGATAATCGCTCTTTATCACATTATCGGTTTTGAATGTCCGCAAATTTGTACTACCTTCCTTTCGGCATATACCTTCATACAAGATCACCTTCTCACCATCACTGAAAGAATCCTCACCTATAATTCGGTAAACAGTACATTTGTGCGGATGCCGTGGATTATTTACTTTCATACTCAAAAATTGACTATTCTGATTTTAGTGCCCTTTACAACTTCTTCATCCCATTTCTCATACAGTTCTTTCGCCATTTCACGGAGTTGCCGCTTGTCGTATGCGCTGGTCTGCCAACCACCTTCCTTATGCTTCCATCCCCCGTCACTGTCTTCGGTATCATTCTTACTGCTTGGAGTGCTTGCACACCACATATAAATATCGGCAGTGGCAAGATCAAGTTGCCTTTCGGTCAGTTCACTTACCATTGTTCCAAAAGCGATTTTCCGCTTGACAAGAACCCTTTTGAGGGCGTTATCCGCTATTTCATAAGCGGTTGCGCCACTCAAAAAGTCTTCAATGGTCATATCTTCCGTATGAGAAAGTTCCTCACTCATTCTTGCATGAAGTTAAGAGTTACACAGTCACAGTAGAAATGAACATATACTGCGGCATTCTCGGCACACACATTTGGGCGGCTTCACTTTCAATATAGATTGAATGTGTTTCAGGATTGGCTCTCTGTGTCAGTTTCAAACGTCCACCGTCATAAGAAGCAACCTTGTTTGCCTCATATCCCAAAGTCAAAGGTTCCACACCTTGAATTGTACCAATCTGACCTACCGGTATAAAGGCGATATTGGTAGCCTTGAAGTTTTCCACTTGTTCAGTGATAAGATCAGGCTGTCCGTCTGCATCCTTACCGGGCTTGTCAACAAAAGCATAGCTGTCACGTGGTACGATTTCATCCACTTTAACCAGTTTCTTGAAAATGGCTTTCAGGCGGTCTTCATCTTCATTCTGTGCATTGGCTATAACCGTACTATCATCCGTCACAGTCGGATAGAGAGATTGACCGATACGTTTAAGAACCGCAGTATGAGTCATTAAATCATCCCACAAGTCCTGCGCCAGCTCCATCCTGATCTTGCCCAAATAATGATATTTGCGGCGAATCTCTTTCACTCTGTTCTTTATATCCATAATCGGATCAGAGGCAGAGCCTTGATTTGCCGGAATATGTTCATCCTTAGTCCACCAACGGCTTGTGCCGGCCAATACCTGGTAATGGTTTTCAGGGATATTAAAGTCAATAGTGATACCCTTCAAACCACGTGGGTTGTTATCAGTATCAATAGTGAACTTACCCGTGGAAACAATTCTCATTCGCTGGTGAGTAAGCGCATTGTAGTACGATCCGATAAGACCGTCAGCACTTTCATCAAGCAAGCCCAAGAACACATTCTGCATCTCTTCCGTCAATGCGGACATGCCTACCCGTTGCAACAGCTGTAATTGTTGTCTCACAGTCACACGGTTCAAACGGTAGAACTTCTTTTGAGTCGGGATATTACCCGTCCTTCCTTCGAGTTCTCCCAATGCAGCTTCATAACCCGGACTTTCCGGATCAACGTAAGCTGGCAGCGTTTTCACGCCGAGGCTCGTAATAAGCTGGGAGAAAGTATAATCCAACTTGGTTGCTTCAAATTCAAAACCATCAATTTGAAGTAGGTCATACTTCTCCTTGTAACGGTCAATAAATTCTTGCCAAGTGTCCCCACCAAGCCCATATTCGATAACCTTGTACAAATCAATAGGAAGTGTATTCATACAATTGTCGTGTTTTAAATGTTATTTTCAAATTCTTCTACTGCACCCATACAATTTGAGGAAGTGTAGTAATCTTTTGCAGGATAGCAACCACTTTTTCGTCAAACATGTACTGATAAATCTCTCCGGCATAGACTACTGTCCCACTGGCCTTCGTGTTTTCACTGGCTACAAGAACATCTTCTTGCAAATAGCCATTAATACCAAGAGTGGTAATATCTGATTCAGCCGCCTTAATCTGTTCGTCCGTATAGGCTTTAAAAGTCTTGCCTGAAAGATCAAACTTCACTGCTGTACCGGCAGGAATCTTGCCAACCGCAACCCAATCGGAAATGTTACTCACCATACCACCGCCCGGATAACGGTGACGGATTTCACGCCACACTTTACGGGCATGTCCGTATTTCACGGTGTTCACATCAAACGTGTTACCCATTGTTCCCATACATTTATTGTTTTAGAGTTAATAATTTCAATTCTTCTTCCAGCCTTCCTTCTTGCCTTTACGTTCAAAGTATCTGCTGGCTGCATTGTGTTGTGTTCCACCTGAACCGTCAGAAGTTCTTGGGGCGGTGCCATAACCCCTGCACGCCTTATATTCTGCATCATATTTCGGCAGAAATTCAGTAACCAGTTCATCCACAGTTTTCTTGGTATCGAAAGTTACCCCTTGTAAGGTCTTGCTCAACACATAATCATCATTCGCTTGTTTGGCCTTCATTGCAGCCGTAACCTTCTTCAACAAATCAGCTTGAACCTTTTTGCTGTCTTCCGCGTCTAAACGTGCTTCCAGTTCTTTCAGTTTCTTCTCCAGTTCATCATCGTTTTTCGGTGGTACCGGTGGAGTTGGAGGTGTCGGGGGAGTCGGTTGGGGCTTATAGTTTTTCTTAAAGTCCTCAACTCTGGTTGCGACATCATGGTTGTACTGTCCTTGCATCCCTTTCAGAATATTCACAGCCTTGTTCCAATAAGCCTCGTCAGGCTCCGAACCTTCGGCTATGGGATTAAGTTCTACATACGTCTGTAATGTCTGCGGTGAAAAACTGGTTTCTCCAAGTTTCTCACTTAATGTGGATAAGATTTTTTCTTGTTCCATCGTGTTTATTTTGTGTTTATGTTGAATAAAAAAAGAGTCAGACAATGCTTTTTGCATCAATCTGACTCTTTGGTCTTATTTTCCATTTAATAGTGGGCAGTATTGGACTCGAACCAATGAAGACGAAAGCCAATAGATTTACAGTCTATCCCGTTTGCCACTTCGGTAACTACCCGTTTTGCGGAAGCAGAAGGATTCAAACCTCCGAAGCCTTTCAGCTTGCCTCTTTAGCAAAGAGGTGGTATCGTTCACTCACCCATACTTCCAATATGCGACCTACAAGATGTCTCGGTGAAACCACCGCATTTCCCTTGTATTTCGGACGTTATTCATTCTGTGTAGCGTATCAGAGAATCGAACTCTGGTTTCCACCGTGAAAAGGTGACGACCTAACCGTTAGTCGAATACGCCATTTGTTGAGATACAAGGATTTGAACCTTGAATAGCAGAACCAAAATCTGCTGTGTTGCCATTACACCATATCTCAATATGCGCGTAGAGAAGGACTCGAACCCCCGACAATCAGGTTTGGAATCTGACGTTCTTCCAACTGAACTATCTCCGCTTCATTGCGCCCGGTGATAGAATCGAACTACCGACCTTTACATTAACAGTGTATTGCTCTACCAATTGAGCTAACCGGACAATATACCTATACTCACCTAACCTGCGATACCCCATTTCAGCGTACCTGTGGGAATTGAACCACACCGTATAGGTTTTGTGGAAAGAGATGAAATCGAATCACCTTAACCGGATTTTCAGTCCGGCGCATACACCACGTCTGCCATCTTTCCTTATTCTCTCTTTTTCCCCTTACGCCTCATCGAAGGGAGTAACAATGCGGCAACTCCTACTTTTGTTGCGGAGATCCGACTCGAACGAATGACCTTTGGGCTATGATCCCAACGAGCTACCAGCTGCTCCACTCCGCGATATTATCCTGAAAACTACTTTGTACCCACAATATCCACATTTATGTAGTTCTTGCATCTACGACACTTCACTCTCAATATAACAACACCATTGACATAGCTTATATCAGTTAGTTTCTGACCGCATATCGGACATAAAACTATCTTGTTGTATATTTCCCTTTGATCTGCATCTTTATCCGCACTAATTTTTATCATACTCCATGTTTTCGTTGCAAATATATGTACTGGATTTCTTTTCTCAAAACATTTTTGATATTATTTTCTATTAAAATGTAGAAAATAATACTCTTTATGCGTATTTTTGTACTGCAATATTAGAATCAGAGCTTATAGGCCGGTCTCCACATGTGTAATGTGAGGATCGGTTTTCTTTTTATGGAGAAATATAGTGGAATAAAAACGGTTAATGCCAGTTTGGTGCTTGATTATGAATATATCCAAATGTTAAGGGACGCGGATAGGAAAATTCCTAATCCGAATAAGATAATCGCACAAGGTGGAGGGCAGGAAAACATGCTCTCCACCCCGGCTGATATTACCATCTGTGGGGGATGCCGTGGAGGAAGTAAAACTTTTACTCTTCTTATGGAAACATTGAAAGATATAAAAAATAAAAACTTCCGTTCTGTGCTTCTCCGGCATGAGATAGACGATCTCTCTGATATGGTAGAAACATCATCCACCTTATATGATGATTTTGGGGAATACAACAAGTCCAAAAACGACATGCGCTGGAATTTCTATAAAGGTGGATTTTTAAAATTCAGCTATCATGCTGACACACTTGACGATTTCAAAAAGCGTTTTCAAGGTAAACAGTTCGCATATATAGGTGTGGATGAAATAACCCACATGGAATATCTCAAATTCAAATACCTTATCACTTGTAACCGTAACGCCTTTCATATCCGTAACCGCTTTATCGGAACATGTAACCCTGATCCTGACAGCTGGGTTGCAAAATTCATTGACTGGTGGATCGGAGAAGATGGTCTTCCAATCCCGGAACGTGATGGCAGAGTCCGGTATTGTTTTATGGACGGGGACAATGTTTCAGGTATATATTAGGGAGATACCCGTGAGGAAGTATAAGAGCAATGCAAGGATATTATACACGCCTACTGGAAGCCGGAGTATGAGCAATATGGCACACCACAAGAACTGTTTATCAAGTCGGTTACTTTTATTGAAGCAAAACTTTCCGATAATGTAAAACTGATGTCTTCTGATCCGACCTATTTGGCTAACCTTGTCAACCAGTCAGACGAACAACGCGCACGCGATCTTGACGGTAACTGGAAATACAAAGCTGCCGGAGATGATATAATAAAGCTGACTCACATGGAAGCCTTATACCGCAATTCCATGCAGATAGGTGATGGAATACGCCGGGTATCATGTGATGCGGCATTTGAGGGTGGCGACAGTCTTGTCATGTGGCTGTGGGAAGGATGGCATATAAGAGACATATTTGTTTGCAAACTTGACAGCAAGAAAACAGTCGATACCGTAAAAGCGATGCTGGAAGAATGGCATGTAAGAGAAGAATGCTTCACCTATGACCTTAACGGACTCGGACAAATATTCAAAGGCTTTTTCCCGAATGCAATCCCATTCAACAACAAAGAAGCCGTGGAAGAGAAATTCAAATACATCTATGCGAATTTAAAATCACAAGCGGCATATCTGTTCGCACAAAAAATTATCAACCGGGAGATTTCCATTGAACCGACTCTTCTTGAACGCAAGTTCTCCGGCAAAGGGTTTGAGAAAGTTCCCCTTAGACAGATTCTCGACAAGGAAAGGAAAGCGATACGAAAGGATGAAGACAGTGAAGAGAAAGGCTGGACTATTATCAAGAAGATTATAATGAAAAAATTAGTAGG
>ENA-ORKQ01000230-ORKQ01000230.1-human-gut-metagenome-genome-assembly--contig:-NODE-230-length-11668-cov-5.14002_pt1 | contig 11668 bp, 6 predicted proteins | sample MGYA00243060_ERZ508809 | MGnify/ENA primary metagenome ERZ508809 (study PRJEB26277, sample SAMN04329829) | human gut metagenome | biome: human-associated habitat | host: Homo sapiens | place: USA... | reverse complement strand
TGCTGCAGAAGCCCGACGTACTGTTGCTGGACGAGCCGACCAACCATCTGGACATGAAAACCAAAGATATCCTGAAGCAGGCTCTGCTGGATTTTGACGGCACCCTGATTCTCGTCAGCCACGACCGTGACTTCCTGGACGGACTGGTGAGCAAGGTATATGAATTCGGGAACAAGCAAGTGAAAGAGCATTTGAGCGGCATCTACGAATTCCTTGAAAAGAAGAAAATGGACTCCCTCCGCGAACTGGAACGATAAGCATCCGCTAAACCCAGCGTCCGAACAAATGGCCGATACATATTGTTTTCATTTTACTAAACACTTAACTAAGAGATATTAAAATGAAACAATATGATGCCATCATAATAGGATTCGGCAAAGGCGGGAAGTTATTGGCTGCTGAACTGTCCGAACGGAACTGGAAAGTAGCCATAGTGGAACGCTCCCCCCAGATGTACGGAGGGACATGTGTTAATGTAGGATGTATCCCCACCAAAGCCCTGATTCACGAATCGGAATATGCGGAAAGGAGATACTATGACGATTATAAGAACCAGTCCAAACTGTATGCACTTGCCGTGGCGCGGAAAGACAAGCTTGTATCCTTCCTGCGTGAGAAAAATTATGAAAATGTAAAAAACAAGCCTAACATAACCCTCTATGACGGAACTGCTTCTTTCTTGTCCGAAAATACAATCCGTATAATTTCCGGCAAGGACGAAACGATTCTTGAGGGGAAAGAAATATTCATCAACACCGGGTCCTCCCCTATCCTGCCTGCCATCGACGGACTCAAGGAGAGCAAGTATGTATATACCAGTGAGACCTTGCTGCAATCGGACAAACTGCCCGCACACCTGCTCGTCATCGGCGGCGGTGCTGTCGGATTGGAGTTTGCCACTATGTATGCAGGCTTTGGAAGCCACGTCACACTGCTGGAAGCGGGAAACCGCTTTCTGCCTAAAGTGGACCGCGACATTGCCGCCTCCATGCTGGAAGCATTGAACCGAAAGCGTATCAATGTCCGGTTGAACGCCCGTGTCCAATCCGTGTACGACACAGCCGAAGGAATAACTCTGACCTATACGGACAGTGCAAACGGCACTCCCTACTACCTGAAAGGAGATGCCTTGCTGGTAGCCATTGGCCGTAAGCCCATGACTGCAGAGCTGAATCTGGAAAAAGCGAGTATACAAACAGACAAGCGGGGAGCCATCGTTGTCGACGACCAATTACGGACTACAGCCCCACACGTATGGGCCCTGGGGGACGTAAGAGGAGACGAACAGTTCGACTACTTGTCCATCGATGATTTCCGTATCATCCGTAACCAACTCTTTGAAAACAAAAAAAGGAGTACAAAAGACCGGTATCCAATCCCCTTTGCCATTTTCACCGACCCACCGCTGGCACATATAGGACTGACGGAAGAGGAAGCGATGAAGAACGGTTATTCCATACATGTGGCACGTATCCCTGCTGCCATGATTCCACGTGCCCGTACGCTACACAGCATAGACGGTATGCTCAAAGCCATTGTAGACATCCATACCGGACGGATTCTGGGTTGTACCCTACTTTGTGCCGATGCACCGGAAGTAATCAATACCGTAGCATCAATCATGAAAACGGGACAGCGTTACCATTTCCTGCGGGACTTCATTTTCACCCACCCCAGCATGAATGAGGGATTGAATATGTTATTCAAACCTTTTTAGCATTTTCTATTTGGTAATTAAGTCCTTAACCTCTATCTTTGCATCCGTCCAAAGATAGAGGAATGAAAAAGAAACAGTACATAACCTATATTCTTTTTTTCATCAGCTTGATAATGCTGGTGATACCCGTCATTCCCCACCATCATCATGCCGACGGAATGATATGCATGAAGAATGATATCACCGCCGATTGCTGCGGACACCGTCATAGCCCGGGCAACGAGCACTGCTGTTGCGACACGGGATGCATGACAACCCACTTTGTACAACAGACGCCCAGCTCTTCCAATGATGTGTGTTCACATCCGGATGCCTTGTGGACAGTCACCCTACTCATTGAACCTTTTTCCAAGTTACTCATCCTACCCGAGTTTGATATAAGCAGGCAGGAGTGTATCTATTTGGAATCTCTTCATAGTACATTTATCATATGTGCTACGGGACTTCGTGCCCCTCCGTCTCTTCTTGCTTAACTGTTACCGGAACATCACCGGGACAGATTTCTATCCGGCATAAGGAACAATGCAATTTGGTTGCACGCCCTATGCCCTAACTTTGTATTCAAAATCAAAAAGTAAGAACAAATATCATCATGAAAAAAGTTATTTTCATGGGAGTCTTGGGATTATTCCTTTTAGTCTCCTGCAACAGCAAGTCCGGAAACAGCCACGAAGGACATAATCACGAAACAGAAGAGCACAATCATGACGGACATGACCACGAAGGACATGACCACGAACATGAGGGACACAACCATGAGCACGAAAAGCAGGAAAACCATGCCGGAGGAAGCGATGAAATCATCCTGCCACCGGCAAAGGCACAAGCTGCCGGCGTAGCAGTCAGCACTGTTAAACCGGGTAGTTTCCATCAAGTCATCAAGACCAGCGGCCAGGTGATGGCAGCCCAAGGAGACGAGAGCGTAGCCGTAGCTACAGTAGCAGGCGTGGTTTCCTTCAAGGGAAAAGTTATCGAAGGAATGAGCGTCAGCAAAGGTACTCCTTTGGTGGTATTGTCATCCAAAAACATGGCCGACGGAGACCCGGTGCAGAAAGCCCGGATAGCCTACGAAGTTTCCAAAAAGGAATATGAGCGTATGAAAGCACTCGTAGGCAACAAAATCGTATCTGAAAAGGAATTCGCGCAAGCCGAACAGATTTATGAAAATGCCCGTATCAGTTACGAGGCAGTCGCAAAGAACCATTCGGCTAGCGGTCAGGCGGTTGTTTCTCCTATCAGCGGTTTTGTTAAGAATCTGTTTGTGATAGAAGGTGACTACGTCAGCGTCGGCCAGCCGTTGGTAAGCGTCACCCAGAACCGTAAGCTTTTCCTGCGTGCGGATGTATCCGAAAAGTACTATCCTTACCTGAACAGCATCGGTTCCGCCAACTTCTGTACTCCTTATAATAATAAGGTATATACATTGAAAGAACTGGGCGGGCGCATGCTTTCTTATGGAAAGGCTTCGGGTGAGAACGGATATTATATACCCGTAACTTTTGAATTCGACAATAAGGGAGACGTTATTCCCGGCTCGTTTGTAGAAGTATTCCTATTATCCTCACCAATGGAGAACGTGTTGTCTCTTCCTCACAGTGCGCTGACCGAGGAACAAGGCAGCTTCTTTGTCTACCTGCAACTGGATGAAGAGGGCTACAAAAAACAGCTTGTCACCCTGGGTGCCGACAATGGCGAGAGTGTACAAATCCTTTCCGGCATAAAAGCAGGCGATCGCGTCGTAACCCAAGGAGCCTATCAAGTGAAGCTGGCATCGGCAACGAATGCTATTCCGGCACATAGCCATGAACACTAATCTCATGTACAATTTGACAATTTACAAAGTACCATTTCGCTATGCAGTATAAGGGTTACGTGACGAATGGGAGTGTAAAGTCAGATAAACAAGAAATATTAGATAAAACAGCAAGTGCGGCTGACATTGCGCAGCCCAATTGTACATTGTACATTGTAAATAGTAAATAGAAAGATGTTAAACAAAATAATTGGTTTTTCTCTTCAGAACCGCATCCTGGTGCTGGTAGCATCGGTGCTGTTGCTGATTGGCGGTACTTATACCGCCATGCATACGGAAGTGGATGTGTTCCCTGACCTCAATGCGCCGACCGTGGTCATCATGACCGAAGCAAACGGTATGGCAGCAGAGGAAGTGGAACAACTGGTCACTTTTCCCGTAGAAACGGCTGTAAACGGTGCAACGGGTGTGCGCCGTGTACGCTCTTCCTCAACGAACGGTTTTTCTGTAGTCTGGGTAGAATTCGACTGGGATACAGATATCTATCTTGCCCGGCAGATTGTCAGTGAGAAACTGGCAGTCGTCAACGAATCCTTACCGGCCAACGTAGGCAAACCGACACTAGGCCCACAATCGTCCATTTTGGGCGAGATGCTGATTGTAGGTCTGACAGCAGATTCGACCTCTATGCTGGATTTGCGTACCATTGCCGACTGGACCATACGTCCCCGCCTGCTCTCTACGGGCGGTGTGGCACAAGTAGCCGTACTGGGCGGCGACATCAAGGAATATCAAGTGCAACTGGACCCGGAACGGATGCGCCATTACGGCGTGACATTGAGCGAAGTGATGAACATCACCCGCGAAATGAACCTGAATGCCAATGGTGGAGTACTCTATGAATATGGCAATGAATATATCGTACGCGGCGTACTTTCTACCGACAAGGTAGACCAGATAGCCAAGGCCGTGGTGCGGAGCAACGGAGTCTCCGGCGCCCCTATCCTGCTGGAAGATATTGCAGACGTTCAAATCGGAGCCAAACTTCCTAAACTGGGTACCGCCTCGGAACGCGGTAAGCATGCCGTACTGCTGACAGTCACCAAGCAACCCGCCACAAGCACGCTGGAGCTTACAGACAAACTGGAAGCTTCCCTGCAAGACCTGCAGAAGAATCTACCGGCGGACGTAAAGGTTTCCACAGACATCTTCCGTCAAAGCCGTTTCATCGAAAGTTCCATCGGAAACGTTCAGAAGTCGTTGTTGGAGGGAGGTATTTTCGTTGTCATCGTGCTTTTCCTGTTCCTTGCCAACGTACGTACCACAGTCATCTCGCTGGTGACACTGCCGTTGTCACTGATTGCCTCCATCCTTGCCCTGCACTATATGGGCTTTACGATAAATACCATGAGCCTGGGAGGTATGGCTATCGCCATCGGTTCGCTGGTGGATGATGCCATCGTGGACGTGGAGAATGTCTACAAGCGTTTGCACGAAAACCGACTGAAACCTGCCGGCGAGCGACTTCCTATTCTGGAAGTGGTGTTCAATGCTTCGAAAGAAGTGCGTATGCCTATCCTCAATTCAACGCTGATCATCATTGTCAGCTTCGTACCACTGTTCTTCCTTAGTGGTATGGAAGGTAGGATGTTGGTACCACTAGGCATTGCATTCATCGTGGCATTGGCGGCTTCAACCGTTGTGGCACTGACCGTAACGCCGGTACTTTGCTCCTATCTATTGGGAAAAGAGAAAACGAAAACACAAAATAACGCTCACCGCGATTCTGCCGTAGCACGCACGATGAAGCAATGGTACGGTGCAGCACTGACTTTTGTATTGGGGCATAAGAAAGGGGTACTTGGAGGTATTATCGGACTATTTGTAGTGGCACTCGGCTGTTTCTTCACCCTGGGCCGCTCGTTCCTGCCGCCTTTCAATGAAGGTTCGTTCACCATCAATATCTCCTCGCTTCCGGGTATCTCCCTGGAAGAAAGCGACAAGATGGGGCACCGTGCCGAGGAGCTGCTGCTCTCCATCCCCGAAATACAGACCGTGGCCCGTAAAACGGGACGTGCAGAACTGGACGAACACGCTCTGGGAGTAAACGTCTCTGAGATTGAGGCACCGTTTGAGTTGAAAGACCGCTCACGCAGCGAGCTCGTGGCAGAAGTCCGCGAAAAACTGGGTACCATTGTAGGGGCAAACGTGGAAATAGGCCAGCCTATCAGCCACCGTATAGACGCCATGCTATCCGGTACTAAGGCGAACATCGCCATCAAACTGTTCGGCGACGATCTGAACCGCATGTTCACTCTGGGCAATGAAATCAAGAGTGCCATCCAGGGTATTCCCGGTATTGCTGACCTAAACGTGGAACAGCAGATTGAGCGTCCGCAACTTGTCATTTCGCCCAAACGGGAAATGCTTGCCAAATACGGCATTTCACTGCCCGAATTTTCGGAATTTGTCAATGGCTGGCTGGCCGGGGAAGCCGTTTCCCAAGTTTACGAAAAGGGAAAGAGCTTCGCCCTAACCGTACGCGTGAAAGACGACCTGCGCGACAAAATGGAAAAAATACGCAACTTGATGATTGATACGGGCGACGGACAGAAAATTCCACTGAACTATGTAGCGGAAATCCGCTCGGCCATGGGTCCGAACACCATCAGCCGCGAGAATGTAAAGCGTAAAATCGTCATCTCCGCCAACGTGGCCGACCGCGACCTGCGAAGTGTAGTCAATGATATACAAGCCCAGGTAGACGCACAAATCAAACTGCCGGAAGGATACCACATCGAATACGGCGGACAATTCGAAAGCGAGCAGGAAGCAAGCCGCACTCTGGCACTTACTTCGTTCATGTCCATCGTGGTGATATTCCTGCTCCTCTACCATGAATTCCGCAGTGTGAAGGAGAGCGCCATCATCCTTATCAATCTGCCGCTGGCATTGATAGGCGGTGTATTCGCCCTGCTCATCACAACGGGAGAAGTGAGTATCCCCGCCATCATCGGTTTCATCTCACTGTTCGCTATCGCCTCCCGAAAGGGAATGCTGCACATGAGCCATTAAACACACTTACAGCACGAAGAAGGCTAATGCGTCTACGACAGCGTTATCCGCGGTTCGCTCGACCGTCTGAATCCAATCCTGATGACCGCCCTATCCAGTGCACTGGCACTTATCCCGCTGGCTCTCAGTGGCGACCTGCCGGGCAACGAGATACATAGCCCGATGGCAAAGGTTATCTTAGGCGGCCTTTTAACATCCACGTTCCTGAACGGTTTCATCATTCCGATTGTTTATCTGATGATGCACCGTAACCAACAACCTAAAACGTCAGACAATGAATAAAAGATTTTTCATATTCAGCGCCGCCATCCTCGCTTTTGTGGGGATGAGCGCACAAACGTCCGGCATTGATGCCGTGCTCCAGCAGATAGAGGCCAACAACAAGGAGTTGCAGGCTAACTCCCACCTCATTTCCTCACAAAAACTGGAGAACAAGACAAACAACAACCTCCCCGACCCTACACTGTCATACGCCCACCTTTGGGACTCCAAGAACAGTGACGAAACAGTCGGCGAAATGGTCATCTCACAAAGCTTCGACTTCCCCACGCTTTACGCCACCCGAGGGAAGATGAACCGACTCAAGACAAATGCACTGGATGCACAAGCCACCGCCTTCCGCCAGCAGATATTGCTGCAAGCGAAGGAAGTATGCCTGGACATCATCATGCTGCAACGCCAGCAAGCCCTGCTCGACGAACGGTTAAAGAATGCGGAGGAGCTGTCGGCCATGTACACCCGACGTTTGGAAACGGGAGATGCCAATGCACTGGAAACCAACAAGATTAATCTGGAGTTGCTGAATGTACGCACGGAAGCCCGCATGAACCAGACGGCACTTAACAACAAACTGAAAGAGCTGCTTGTCCTCAACGGAAACCAGCCGCTCACACCGGGACGTCCCATGCCCGGTACCACACCCGACGCCCAAACACTCGGATTGACAGAGTACCCGGCAGTGCCGTTGCCGGCCGACTTCCGCTCGCTAGCCGACGAACTGCTGGCTTCAGACCCCATCCTGCAATCCTTGCAGGGAGAAAGTTCTGCTGCCCGGATTCAGAATGCGGCAAGCAAGCACGCCTGGCTAGCCAAACTGGAACTGGGTTACCGTAGAAATACCGAATCGGGGCATCCGCTGAACGGCGTAGTAGTAGGCTTCTCTTTCCCGCTTTTCGAAAACCGCAATAAGGTCAAGATAGCCAAGACACAAGCGCTCAACATAGACTATCAAAAGGAGAACGCCGCACTGCAAGCCAGCTCTGCCTTGTGGCAACTCTATGAAGAGGCCAAGAACCTGCACGCTTCCATGGAGGAATACGAGCGCACCTTCCATCAACAGCAAGACCTTTCTTTACTGAAACAAGCACTTATGGGAGGACAAATCAGTATGATTGAATACTTCGTTGAAATATCGGTTGTCTATCTAAGCATGACTAACCTTCTGCAACTGGAAAACCAGTATCAGAAGGCAATGGCACAGATATACAAGAGCCGGTTATAAATAGAAAGAGCTGTCTGCGGTTGGCAGACAGCTCTTTCTATTTCAATATATTGTAGTTATAGTTTTGTGACTTTACCCATAAACAGAATAACCCCCGTACTCTTCTCCTTTATCAGGAAGATGAAAGGACGGTCCACATAGAACGGAATTACCGTACTTGGTCCGGGAACGGCCAGGTCCATTCCTCCGACAGTTACAGCCGCAGCTTCCGTCCCCTCTTCATTCACATTCACATAAGTGAACTGTTGCAGCAAACTGATAAACAAATCCTCATCCGCCATTCCGGAAAAATCGGCCGATGGAGTAAAAGCCTCCTGCATTCCCATTGCCATCATATCGTCAATGAGTTCTTTATCATATTCCATTTCAAACCGGGGTAACTTAAGGTTCAAGGCAAAGCTTGATAAACTACTGTTCCATTCCCCCCAACGCTCGTCATTCAGCTGCGGCAGGCACTCATCCAACGATTTTCCCTCTGCCGGCAAGAGCACCACCATACTGAAAGCCTCATTGCCGTAAGGCAACTCTGCCATTGAGAAATACTCATTCTCGGCATAGTTGAATCTCTCGTCACGAAGATTCATCATGTGTACAGTCGATTTGCTTCCGTCAGCATTCGTAAAAGCCTCTTCTGCCGTATCCGATTTTTTGAATTGATTCTTCCAAATCCCCTTGAAATAAAGCGCATTCAACAGATAAAGACGCGCCGTCTCCGGAATCTCATTCAAGACTTTGGGGATGCAATTATTCGTTTTCCCGGCACACCAGCCGTTTATAATGTCCGGAGCCTTGGGAGAGGCAAAATCCAGCTCCTGCACTTGCGCGTCATACATCTTTTTGTTTACGCTTACAAAGTCGTCATGAACACCGAACCCTTTCTTTATCCAGATGGAATTGGCAATTCCCAACTGTGTGGTATTGTCCAAATCGAGCAACGCCTCCACCAGCTTCTTATTATAGTTGTTCATTTCTTCCAACGAATAGCCCGAAAAGCCCAGGACATCTGTCATCTCAGATAGTGTGTTTCCCAACGCTCCATTGGCAATCATAGACAGACAGAGCGAAGCGCTCAAAGGAGAGATGAACAGATTGGGCTTTTCCACCTCAGTTTTACAAACCTGATTAAAGAAACGGAAAGCGAAATCCGTTCCTAAATCCGTCATCTCCTGCTCGGCACGGGTCAAGGCAATGTCTTTGCGGGGCTTGGGTTGTGGTGAAGAGTTGTCGTCACTCTGGCAGGCTGCAAGGATACAAAGTAGGCTTAAGGCAGTAATCGTTTTTTTAAGCATAAGCAAATAGTATTAGTTTTAAAACAGTTATCTATATATAGAAAATGCTTGAACAAACAAAATACTGCATTGAAGAAACAATAAAAAATAGTACATTCCTACTCTATTATTATACTGCAAAGTTCTGCATATTTTTTGCAGTCGCACTGCATATGTGTTGCAGCACCACTGCATATGTGTTGCAGTCGCGCTGCATATATATTTGCAGTGTCACTGCAACAGCTCTGCAGTGCTACTGCAAAATATATACAGCAGCTTTGCAGTAACGTGATTGATTTCACCCGGTTATTGTTGCCAATTCCAGCACCCCTTCCGGCAAATATCCGCTGCGTATGCGCCATTCCTGGGGATAAAGATTATTGGCACGGTTACCTATATTCTTGACAAATCCTAGAGGTATCTGTTTGTAGGTGAGCAAGACAATGCCGCGCGGAGCAGTCTCCGAAAGGACAACAGCCTCCTTGCGCAGATAACTGATGGCCTGCTCGCGGCCTATCTCTTCATGGGCAAAGGCATCCGGATTCAGTGCTATACTCATGGCGAGCCCATGAACAGGCATCCAGTCTTTTCCTTTCAACTCGGCAACATCTACCCCAGCCTGCACGATACGGAGTGACGAACGCAAAGCCGACAGTTCGGAGAGATACGCTTTAGGGAAAGCGCTGACGTTGTTGCCATTGACGATAAATTCGTAATTATCCGGAACCGCAAACCACTCATGCAGTGCCGAAAGCTGTTCTTTGGAAACACCCGGAGTTTTCGCTCCTTTTCCTTGGGGTTTTCTTCCTTTTTCCCGGGATTTCACCTGCCCGGCCCAGGTATTCCCATCGCTCACGCCCGGTTTGCGGAGAACAGCCAAAAAGAATCCTTCCCCCTTCGTCCGATGGGGCAGGAAACGATAGGCGGGAAAGTCCTCTCCCGACAATAGATTACCCGTAATATTCCAGTCAGTAGAAATTTCCAATGGCAATACCTCCGCCCCGAATTCATCCCGTATCCAACGGATGTTCTCTTCGTTTTCCTTTGTATTATAGGTACAAGTACTGTAGATGAGAATGCCTCCGGGCTTCAAGCAAGGCCAGATATCCGTAACGATGCGACGCTGGCGCTGCCAGCAGATTTCCACATTCTCCCCACTCCACTCACTTACCGCAACGGGGTCTTTACGGAACATCCCCTCGCCAGAGCAGGGGACATCCGTCAATATGACGTCGAAGAAGTCCGTCAAGGAAGAATAATCCTCCGGGTCATTATTAGTGACCACCACACCGGAATGCCCCCACTTCGTAAGATTCTCCGCCAATACCTGCGCGCGGTTGCGGATTACCTCATTGGCCACCAGCAGACTGCCTGCGTGCAACACGCTACGGGCATGCGTGGATTTCCCGCCGGGAGCCGCACAGAGGTCAAGCTTCACCACCGTTCCTTCGCCCACATACCGCCTCAAAGCCTGCTCCACAAACATGGACGAAGCCTCCTGCACATAGTAGCAGCCTGCATGAAACAGCGGGTCGAAAGTGAATGTCAGCCGCATGTCCAGATAGTATCCGGCAGCAGACCAGGGAACATGCTCCAAAGAGGAACGAAAAAGACTGAATGAAGATTCCGGTAATTTATCTTCAATCAGGCGGATACTGACAGTATGCTCCCCTTCCAGGGCGGCAGCCAGCTTTTCATATTCTTCCACACCCAAGAGGGCGCGTGTATAATCGGTGAAAGATGAGGGTAGCTTCATGCTTTGAACTGTTTTATGGCAGCAAAGATAGTGCAAAATACGTTTCACCAATCTACGGGGCTAAACAAAAAGCACGGTTCAATACTCTTTTTAAAAACTGAGTTTCACCCCTGCAAAATAGGAACGCGGTGCACCCGGTCCGTAGATATAACCGGAATCGCGGCTCGCTCCTTTATCAAAATCTTTCTGATAAGAATTGAATATATTCTGTACACCGGCATTGAGCTGCAAACAGAACCCTTGAAAATCAAAGTCGTAAGCTATCTTTGTTCCAAGTTCAAAGAAGTCCGGACTCTTTACCAATACATCCGCCTCACCGTTCACCTCCGAAAGCAAATGGGGAACGTACATCCGCCCGGTATAATTGCCGTTCAAAGCTATTGAGAAGGCTTTAACCGGCATATAGGTAGCTGTAAAGTAGCCGTAGACGTCGGGAGTACGCAGTATCTTGTCACTGTACCGTTCTTTCTCCGACAAGTGCTCCTCCTCCGCACTCCATTCTTCGGGAGAGTCATAGCTACTTCGTTGAAGTGTCGCCCCTGCCTGCAACTGAGCCTTATCCTTATAGGCACCCTTTCCTTCCAATGTGACGCCGTAC
>ENA-ORKQ01000227-ORKQ01000227.1-human-gut-metagenome-genome-assembly--contig:-NODE-227-length-11786-cov-6.16623_pt1 | contig 11786 bp, 9 predicted proteins | sample MGYA00243060_ERZ508809 | MGnify/ENA primary metagenome ERZ508809 (study PRJEB26277, sample SAMN04329829) | human gut metagenome | biome: human-associated habitat | host: Homo sapiens | place: USA... | reverse complement strand
GGCGGAGATGATTTTTCTTTTGATACAAACTTAAAAAGTATCATCTTTGCAGATAGATTTTTAGTATTGAAAGGTTTAAACAGAATATTAAGCTATAATGATAAACTATAAAAGACTGATTAGTGCGTCAATATTACTCACAGTCACAGGGCTAGCCGTAGCCCAAACAAGCACAAATTCTCCCTATACACGCTACGGCTTTGGTCAGTTAGCTGATCAAAATTTTGGTAACAGTAAAGCGATGGGAGGAATAGCATACGGCTTGCGAAACGGCTACCAAATCAACGCATCTAATCCGGCATCTTATACAGCCATCGATTCATTGACATTCTTGTTCGATGCAGGAATGACCCTTCAAAATGCGAACTTCAAGGATGGTAATGTAAAAACCAATGCTAAAAATTCAAGCTTTGATTATTTGGCTATGCAATTTCGCCTATGGAAAAAAATGGGGATGACAGTTGGGTTTCTTCCATTTTCCACAGTAGGTTACAGCATCTCCAAAACACATGATTTTGAGGATGTTAACAATAACGGGAAGTGGAGCGAATCTTATGATGGCGACGGAGGTTTTCATCAAGTTTTCATAGGATTAGGTTATAAAGTTTTTAATAATTTGTCTGTTGGTGCAAATTTTTCGTATCTTTATGGAGATATTACTCATCAATCCATGACAACTATTGGAGCGACAGATACACGTAGTATTAAATTAGACAAATTTTCTATCAGTGATTATAAATTAGATTTTGGTTTACAGTATACTTATAAGTTAAATAAAAAAAACACTATTAATATAGGTGCTGTTTATACCTTGGGACGTACCTTGCACGGAGATGCATATAAGTATCATCAAACAGGTGCGGAAAGTAATGGTTCTATCTATGTACAGTCACAAACTGGCGATACTATTCCGAATCCGTTTAAAATGCCACATACATTTGGTATAGGGCTTACATATGTATATGATAACCGCTTAACTATAGGGGTTGACTATACTTTACAAAAGTGGAATACAGCCGATCTAGCTTGGAGTAAGTTCAATAAAGAAAGTGTGGAAATGAATAGCCGTACAAAAATAGCTTTTGGTGCGGAATTCGTACCAAGTTATATCAGCCACAACTATCTGAAACGTATTCGTTACCGTATGGGGGCCTATTGTTCAAGTCCTTATAATAAGGTCAGCTATACTAGTCCGGACACAGGAACAACCAGTTTCCAAGACGGTGCACGCGAATATGGTGTCAGTATTGGGTTTGGACTTCCCATGTTCCAAAGTAAATCTATGCTTAACATTACCTGGCAAAACTATAAAGTCAGTCATAAAGATCATGGCGGCAGTATTGTGTGCGGACTTCCCATTCTCCAATCTAATGCTATGCTCAACAATTCCGGGCTATACATAAAAGTCAGACCTATATTTAAAGGATTAATGGAAGAAAATTATTTGAGAATCAATATTGGACTTACTTTCAATGAACGTTGGTTCATGAAGTGGAAAGTTGATTAATAAAATGGAGAGAAGCAAATAAATAACAACAACTAAATTTATATACGATGAAAATGAAGATGGTAACAGCGCTGTTCGTTCTTTCCTTAGGTACGACAGCTTCTTTCGCTCAGACCGGAGCGTCAGACGGATCAAGATTCGGACATGGTGAAGACAGTATCCGATGCTTGAAAAATATCAGTATTTACACTGAGTATGTTAAGACTAACAATTTCAAGGATGCTTACACTCCTTGGATGAGTGTATTTACAGAAGCCCCCAAAGCTCAAGTAAGCACTTATACTAATGGTGCAAAAATTCTTCGTGCCTTAATAGCCGGTGAAAAAGATGCAGCTAAACAAAAACAATACTTTAACGAACTGATGAAAGTTCACGACCAACGCATCCAATATCTGGACGATTTGAACAAGTTGGTTAAAAGAGATGCTACAAAAGGCTCAATCATCGGTATGAAGGCCCATGACTACTTCACAATGGGTGGCCAAGACATGAATGAAGCATATAACATGTTCAAAGAAGCCATTGAACTTGAAAAAGAAAACTCTGACTACTTTGTATTACAAGAGTTCATGGATGCAGCTGCCCGTAAAATGAAAAGTGATGAATCATACAAAGAACAATTCATTCAAGATTATTTATTTGCATCAGGAGTTGCTGATGGAGCTTTGAAAGCCGCTACAAAGGAAAATGACAAAAAATTATTGAAAGTGGCAAAAGACAATATTGACGCATTCTTCATTAATAGTGGAGTGGCAACTTGTGATAATTTACAAGCAATTTATGCTCCGAAAGTTGAGCAAAACAAGACTAATTTGGATTATCTGAAACAGGTTATCTCTGTAATGCAGATGTTAAACTGTACAGAACAAGAAGCTTACTTTGCTGCATCTGAAGCTGCACATGCCATCGAACCGACAGCAGAAACGGCTGTAGGTTGCGGATACATGTATTATAAGAAAGGCGATATGGACAAATGTATCGACTATTTTGATCAAGCTATCAATTTAGAACAAGACCAATTAAAGAAAGCTGATTATGCATATAAAACCGCTGCCATTTTATTTAGTAAGAAACAGTTGAGCAAAGCAAAACAATATGCACTGAAAGCGATCTCGTTAGATGGCAACAACGGTAAACCTTACATTTTGATTGCTAACATGTATGCATCAAGTCCTAATTGGAGTGATGAAGCAGCATTGAACAAATGCACTTATTTTGCAGTTATCGACAAATTGCAAAAAGCAAAAAGCGTAGATCCTAGTGTTGCTGAAGAAGCAAACAAACTAATTAGTACTTATGCAGCCCATACCCCCAAAGATGCTGATTTGTTCTTCCTCAGTTTAAAGAAAGGTGACTCTGTTACAATCGGCGGATGGATTGGTGAAACAACAACTATCAGATAATTATGTCGTCTGAAAAAGAACAAAAATCACACTTTATATTCTTAAACATAACAGTTGCCGTTTGGACAACTGTTATGTTTGTTTTATTTCCAGCATGCTCAAGAGGCGAAAAGAATCTGGCAGAAGCTATTACAGAAAGAGATTCGTTGCCCAGCATGAAAACATTGGGAGTTACTACCCTTATATCCGATTCCGGTATCACCCGCTACAAAATTATCACAGAAGAATGGGAAATTTATGATAAAAAGAATCCTCCTTATTGGGCATTTGAAAAAGGAGTTTATTTGGAAAAATTTGATTCCCTATTCCATATTGATGCCAGCATAAAAGCCGATACAGCTTATTACTACGAGAAAAAGAAACTTTGGGAATTGAGAAGCAATGTGCATATCCGCAGCCAAAGAGGCGACAAATTTGACACAGATCTGCTCTTTTGGGATGAAAAGCAGGAAAGGGTCTATTCTGACAAATTTATCCGCATTGAACAAGAAGATAAAATCATTACCGGTTATGGATTTGAATCTAACCAGCAAATGACAGAATATCAAATTTATAATAACACAGGTATTTTCACTGTAGAAGATACAGCACCAGCAGACAGTACAAAAGCTGTTGCAAATAGCACTAGAACTGATTCGATACGCTAATTCACTCACTATTATGGGTATTATTATACAGATTCTTATTACAATGGCTTTTTCCGCTTTTTTTTCCGGAATGGAAATAGCCTTTGTTTCATCCAATAAATTACGTTTTGAAATGGATCGTAACAACCAAAGCATAAATTCACGTATACTTTCCATCTTCTTTCATAATCCGAACAATTTTATCTCTACCATGTTGGTAGGAAACAACATCGCTTTAGTTATTTACGGTATATTGATGGCACAAGTCATTGAACAAAACTTGTTGTCAGGATTGATAGACAACCACTTTTTATTAGTACTAATCCAAACAATTATTTCCACATTAATCATTTTGGTCACAGGAGAATTCCTACCTAAAACCTTATTTAAGATTAACCCCAATTTCACTCTGAATATTTTTGCAGTTCCCACTTACATTTGCTATGTCTTACTCTATCCCATCAGCAAGTTTGCTTCGGGAATATCCAATATATTACTTTACATTGTAGGCATTAAAACAAATAAAGAAGCTAATGAAAAAGCTTTTACTAAAGTCGACCTAGATTACTTTATTCAAAGTAGTATACAAGATGCTCAAAATGAACAAGACATAGACACCGAAGTCAAGATATTCCAAAATGCACTAGATTTTTCGAATATTAGAATTAAGGATTGTATGGTACCTAGAACCGAAATTGTTGCTATCGAATATGGAACTCCCATAGAAGAATTAAAAGCCCGCTTCATTGAAAGCGGAATAAGTAAAATTATTGTCTATAAAGAAAACATTGACAATATTATAGGTTATATACATTCCTCTGAAATGTTTCGTGAACAGACAGACTGGACTAAGAGTGTCCGCCAATTGCCTATTGCTCCTGAAACGATGGGAGCGCATAAGCTGATGAAATTATTTATGCAACAAAAGAAATCCTTAGCTGTAGTAGTCGATGAATTCGGAGGTACATCCGGCATCGTGGCGCTAGAAGATTTAGTGGAGGAAATTTTCGGCGAAATAGAAGATGAGCATGATACAACTTCTTACATTGCCAAATCCGTCGGTGACAATGAATACATCCTTTCCGGACGTCTGGAAATAGAAAAAGCCAATGAATTGTTCTCACTTGACCTACCGGAAAATGATGATTACCAAACTATCGGTGGACTCATCCTGCACCAATACCAAAGTTTCCCCAAAATACATGAAGAGATCATTTTCGATAAATTCCATTTCAAAATAATTAAAGTAACAGCAACAAGAATTGAATTAGTAAAGTTGAAAGTAATCGAATAACAGATTTTTTTCACAATAAAATAGCTTGTAAGCTGCATTTTTTGTATCTTCGTGCGCTAAATCTATGAAGTATAAAAAAACAATAAACAAAAATAGTAAAATTAAATGGCAACATTACAAACAATCAGAAGTAAAGGCCCTCTGTTGGTCGTTGTAATCGGACTTGCCCTCTTCGCATTCATTGCCGGAGACGCATGGAAGGTTCTCCAACCACATCAGGGTAAACAAGACGTAGGTGAAGTAAATGGAAAAACACTTACAGCACAAGAGTATCAAAAAATGGTAGATGAATACACAGAAGTCATAAAATTGACACAGGGGGTTTCTGCATTAAATGACGACCAACTGACTCAAGTGAAAGACCAAGTATGGCAATCTTACGTAAATAACCAATTAATCGCAGCGGAAGCTGCAAAATTGGGGTTGACCGTCAGCAAAGCTGAAGTTCAAGCAATCATCGAGGAAGGTACTAACCCATTGTTGATGCAAACCCCGTTCCGCAATCCGCAAACCGGTGCTTTCGACAAAGATATGCTGAAAAAATTCCTAGTGGATTACGCTCATCTGGACGCAAGCAAAATGCCTGCACAATATGTAGAATACTATCAAAAGATGGGAGCTTTTTGGAATTTTATTGAAAAGACTTTGATACAATCCACTTTAGCTGAAAAATATCAGAACCTGATTGCAAAATCATTGATTTCAAATCCGGTTGCAGCTGAAGATGCTTTTATATCACGTACTGAACAATCAGACGTTTTATTAGCTGCAATTCCCTATTCTTCTATCAGCGATTCAACTATTTCAGTTTCAAATAGTGAAATCAAAGATCTGTATAACAAGAAAAAAGGTTCTTTTGAACAGCCAGTTGAAACTCGTAACATCAAATATATTGATGTATTGGTTACTCCATCTGACGAAGATCGCAAAGAGGTATTAAACGAAGTAACCGAATACGCTACCCAGCTAGGTACTGCTGCAGACATGAACACATTCATCCGTTCCACCGGTTCTGTAGTTCCTTTTTCTGAAATTGCAATCAACAAGACTGTATATCCTAATGATGTAGTTGCTCGTTTGGACTCTGTAACTATCAACGAAGTATATGGTCCTTACTATAACCAAGCAGATGATTCATATAATGCTTTTAAAATTATTGCCAAACAGACAGCTCCCGACTCAATCCAATATCGTCAAATTCAGGTATATGCCGAAGATGCTGCTAAAACCGCAACTTTAGCCGATAGTATTTTTAATGCACTGAAAGGTGGAGCAGACTTTACTGATATTGCAAAAAAATATGGTCAGACAGGTGAAGCGACTTGGTTGACTGCACGCAACTATGAAGGTGCTGCATTAGATGCAGACAATGCTAAATACATTAACACATTGATAAACTCTAATGTCAAAGAATTAACCAATCTTCAGATCGGACAAGCTAACGTTATTCTTCAAGTATTGGACAAAAAAGCTATGAAAGATAAATATAAAGTTGCAGTGATTAAACGTCCGGTTGAATTTAGCAAAGAAACATACAACAAAGCATACAATGATTTCAGTCAATTCGTAGCACAGAACACTACAATGGATAAAATTATTGCCAATGCAGAAGAAAGCGGATATCGCTTGTTAGAACGTGCTGATTTCCGTAGCGCAGAACACCGTGTGGGTGGTGTAAAAGGAACTCGTGAAGCGTTGAAATGGATTTTTGCAGCCAAGGAAGGTGAAGTGTCCCCATTGTATGAATGTGGTGAAAACGATCACTTGATGGTAGTTGCTCTTGAAAAGATTAATCCTGCCGGATATCGTAATATTAATCTTGTTGCCGACATGCTGAAAGCAGAAATCATCAAAGATAAAAAAGCTGAAAAACTGATAGCTGAAATGAAAAGTGCAAGCAGCATTGACCAAGTAAAAAGTATGGCAAATGCAGTTAGCGATTCTGTAAAACATATAACTTTTTCTGCTCCGGCATATGTTTCAGTAACTCGCGCTAGCGAACCAGCTTTAGGTGCTTATGCAAGTAAAGCTGAAATAAATAAGTTAACTGGTCCTATCAAAGGTAATGCAGGTGTTTACATGATTCAGGTTTACAACAAAGAAAAGAGTGCAGAAGAATTTGATGCCAAGAATGAAGAAAACAACTTGTCCAATATGGCAGGGCGTTATGCTAGCAGTTTCATCAATGACCTGTATAAGAAAGCTGATGTAAAAGACGACCGTTACTTATATTTCTAATATCAGAAAGTTATCAATAAGACAAAACAGGCTGTATCGAAAATTCGTCGATACAGCCTGTTTTGTCTTATTCCTATTTTCGCAAAAATTAAAGATGAAATAATTTATAAAATCTATTCGTTTACGTTCCGTATTCCCATTTTTATCATTATGTTTGCAATAGTAATTATGAAGTATTTTATTGCTATATGTACGTGTATCCTTTTGTTATGTAGCTTTAATAGTACAAATAAAGGAGGAATTATCCGCGAATGCCCGCCAGAAGTCATATCTTCTATATCCATGCTTTCGGATGATACGAATTCCTATCGCCAATTATCTACAGAAAAACGATATGACGCTCCTAATGTGAAACTATCCGAAGTAAATCTTTTATGTTTCACTTTACGTACTCCGATGTTTACCAAAACATCAAAACCCTTATCTACAATCAAAGTACTTTGCCATTACCGTATTCTTCTACCTGAACAAAAATTTAATAGCCTATATCCTAGCATTAATTATGTAAAATCCTCGTGTAAATACTTCATTTACACATTAGGACATATTTTGATTTAGCAGCTATTTCCTCTTACTTATTCTTGATCATTATCATTCCGGATTGAAATTATTCTATCGGCGTGTATACATATATGTGTGACACTACGATGTGAATATCACTATAACTCGGAATTTAATACTATTTTACCTACTAAATCACATTTATATTATAATGCTACACTTATTTTTATCCACATTGGCCATGATGGGGCTTACTTTCCTCATCGGTTTTTTTGTCGCTGCTATTATTAAAGGAATAGCGCTGGCAGCAGATTCTATGGATTTCTATAGCTCCCACCTATTGGAACTTCAACGTTTAAGAAAAATCAAAAAAGCACGTGCCCGTTTTATCCAATTAGTATGGAATAATTCTCCAGAAGAGATGGAAGCTCTAGGAGACAGCCGTGAAAACTGGAACCGAGGAATGAACAGCGATCTGAGAGGAAAACAGGAAGGTGGTTACTACCATGGTGTCAGTCATGGAGCATCCCAATTAAATCTGATAGATTATTACTATCCGGACACAAAGATGATCTACCTTAAGAAACGGGAGGAAATGCATAATCAGCAACAAAAAAGCACTCATGTGAAAAAGAATCTTTCAATGAATAAATAACCTGAAAATCAACAATTAGATATGGAAAATATAGATTTTGGAATACTTTTCCAAGGCATTGGTACAATGATAGAAAGCGGTTGGTTCCTTGCCTGTGCGCGCGTTTTTTTAATTCTTTTGGGATTTCTACTCATTTATCTAGGTTGGAAAGGAATATTGGAACCCATGGTCATGATTCCAATGGGACTCGGTATGATAGCCATCAATTGTGGAACATTAATCATGCCGGATGGAAATCTAGGCAATCTTTTTCTTGATCCCATGCTCTCGGATACAGACGAATTGATGAATACCATGCAAATAGATTTTCTGCAACCGGTTTACACCCTCACATTCAGTAATGGACTCATCGCTTGTTTCGTCTTCATGGGAATCGGAACCTTGCTAGATGTAGGTTTCCTGCTACAAAAACCTTTTGCTAGTTTGTTTCTGGCACTTTGCGGAGAACTAGGAACCTTTCTCACATTGCCAATTGCCAATGCACTTGGCTTATCGGCACAAGAGAGTGCTTCTGTAGCCATGGTAGGAGGTGCAGATGGTCCGATGGTACTGTTCACTTCATTGGCATTAGCCAAGCATTTGTTTGTACCGATTACCGTGGTAGCTTATCTCTATTTAGGATTGACTTACGGCGGTTATCCCTATTTGGTTAAATTACTGATTCCCAAACGTTTCCGTTCCATCAAAATGACCGTAAAGAAAGCGCCGAAGAATTACGATGCCAAGGTAAAGCTTGCTTTCGCAGCGGTACTCTGCGCTGTACTCTGCTTCCTTTTTCCAGTGGCCTCTCCCCTGTTTTTCTCTCTATTTCTAGGAGTGGCTGTACGTGAATCAGGGATGAAACATATTTATGATTTTGTCAGCGGTCCATTGCTTTACGGTTCTACTTTTATGCTGGGATTATTATTAGGAGTGCTTTGCGACGCTCATCTGCTACTAGATCCTAAAATCTTAAAATTGCTGATACTAGGTATGTTGGCATTGTTACTATCAGGTATCGGAGGTATTTTAGGCGGATATATCATGTACTATATCAAGAAAGGAAATTATAATCCAGTCATTGGCATTGCTGCTGTAAGCTGCGTACCAACTACTGCCAAAGTGGCACAAAAGATTGTCAGTAAAGACAATCCTGATTCATTTATCCTAGGAGATGCACTAGGAGCCAATATATCGGGAGTTATTACTTCAGCAATTATTACAGGTATTTATATCACAATCATCCCGCTATTATGAAACAGCATGAATCCTACCTAATAAATTTCATCCACTTTTAATAATGCTATCATTTTCGCAGAGGGCAGTCCGCGTATCTGCCCTCTGCCACCACTACCAACTAAAAATAATTGGAATGGTGAATTGATTCACATAAAACTCCCGATACCATTTCTTTGAATTGAAATAATACCCCGTACTCCATCTTTCATTCACTAATTGAAGTACCCGCAATGCTTCGGCATCCATTAATGGATCAAGTCCTCTCACCAACTGAAAATCTTTCATTGAACCATCTATATCCACATTGAAACTATAAATCACCCGTCCCTGCTTTCCCGTAGCCTTCATTTCGGGAGTAATTTTCAGATGAGAATTAATAAATTGCGTCAAAGCAACAGTACCACCGGGATAAGAAGAGTATCTATAAGGCTCCCAAGTGATCTTTTCCAAATCTTCCTGTGCGCATTCCCTATATAATAAATAATGCTCCAGATCCTCTTTCCAAAAACGCATAGTTAAAAAATAATCATATGGCACAGATTTTCTGTTTTTCATAGCAGGAATCAACCGGGGAAAATTAGAAAGAATACGTATGGACTCTTTATCAAAAGCCGGATGAGTACCTTTTATCACACGGATATCCACAATTTCTCCTTTTTCATTTACCGTAAAACGGCAAATAGCGACGGCTTTATCCACTTTATCGTCAGGCCAACTCATATTTCCCATAACAAGACTACGAATATCATCAGGAAAGACAGGCATGGAATCGACAAGTTGTCCTCTGCAAGATTCCAGAACTTGCTGCTGCCGCCAAATGCGGTCACTGTAAACATCAGGATTAAAAGGAATATGAAAGACGATAGTAGTATCTATATCTCTACCCGCTTTCTTTGCAGGCTGCCATTCACGCATACCCTCAATCACATCTTCGGCCGCCTTAGCAAACAAGGGGTGAGTGGCTTCAATATATTTACAACGGACAGTCCCCAAACTATCAATGCGGAGCGTACACACAGCTTCACCTGCAATATTGGCCCTTAATAAAGAATCCGGATATACGAGCTGCCACACAGCATAATCCGTAATACCTTTTACTGTAGGATAATATGGCGGGAGATTCATGTTCTTTTGTGCATAAAAAGATAGAAAGGGAAATATGCACCCTATTAATAAAAGTGATAATCTATTATTCATGCCTAAGTCAAGTTTTCACAAAATTAGCGACTACACATGATATAAACAACACCACTAACATTAATATATATAAAAGAAAGCGGAGATACCTCATCGCATCCCCGCTTTCTACATTAAATACTAACTATTAATTATTTTCAGGACGAAGTTTACGTACGGTTACAGCAGTCTGCCACATTTCGCTTTCACGCAATGCCTTCAATTCTTCTTCCAATTTTTCACGATAATCGGGTTTAGAGTTAGAATCGATAGAAATCTGAGCCTCGTTGCCAGTCTTCACACTGTGATATAACTTTTCAACTACGGGTTTGATAGCATCGTGAAATGGGGTCATCCAATCCAATGCACCGCGCTGAGCAGTGGTAGAGCAGTTAGCATACATCCAGTCCATACCATTCTTAGCAAACAAAGGCATCAATGACTGGGTTAATTCTTCTACAGTTTCATTAAATGCTTCAGAAGGACTATGTCCGTTTTCACGCAATACTTCATACTGAGCCAACAACAATCCTTGGATAGCCCCCATTAAAGAACCGCGTTCACCTGTCAGGTCAGAAGTTGCTTCACGCTGGAAAGTCGTTTCGAATAAATAGCCTGAACCGATACCAATACCCAATGCAATAGTACGTTCATAAGCCTTACCGGTTACATCCTGATAGATAGCGTATGAAGAGTTCAAGCCACGACCTTCCAAGAACATGGTACGCAGTGAAGTACCCGAACCTTTAGGAGCTACCATGATCACATCAATATCAGTAGGAGGAACTACCCCTGTACGGTCACTCCAAGTAATGGCAAAGCCATGAGAGAAATAAAGTGCCTTGCCTTGGGTCAAGTAAGGTTTGATAGTCGGCCATACAGACATAACAGCTGCATCAGATAACAGACACATTACGATAGTCGCTTTCTGACAAGCCTCTTCAATACCAAACAGAGTTTCACCCGGAACCCATCCGTCAGCAACTGCTTTTTCATATGTTTTTCCCGGACGCTGACCAACAATTACATTGAAACCATTGTCCCGGAGATTCAAAGACTGCCCCGGTCCCTGTACACCATACCCGATCACAGCGATTGTTTCATCTTTCAATACTTCACGTGCTTTTTCCAAAGGAAATTCATCGCGGATAACTACAGTTTCTGTAAC
>ENA-ORKQ01000215-ORKQ01000215.1-human-gut-metagenome-genome-assembly--contig:-NODE-215-length-12119-cov-5.44836_pt1 | contig 12119 bp, 8 predicted proteins | sample MGYA00243060_ERZ508809 | MGnify/ENA primary metagenome ERZ508809 (study PRJEB26277, sample SAMN04329829) | human gut metagenome | biome: human-associated habitat | host: Homo sapiens | place: USA... | reverse complement strand
GAATTTGATGCTGTTTTATTTTTGTAGACAACTTCCAGGCAGTATTAATATAGAATGTCATTCTGGAATTGAATCGCTTCCTTAACACCGTACATCCCGTAGAACGTTCTATTGACGATTCCGCCTATTTGGGTGACCTGTTGGTAACGTCTTATTCCAATTTCAGCCGGAACCGCGTATTCGGGACCATGATTGGTAAAGGTTATTCCGTAAAAAGCGCACAGATAGAAATGGAAATGATTGCCGAAGGATACTACGGAACGAAATGTATCAAGGAGTTAAACAAGCACTTGCACGTGAACATGCCTATCGTAGATGCCGTATATAATATTTTATATGAGCGCATCTCGCCCATGATTGAGATTAAATTATTAACTGATTCATTCAGATAAAATATCAGATACAATGAAGAATATTAGTTTAAACATCGACAAAGTAGCCGGTTTTGCTTCTAAGGAAACAATCGCTGCTTACGAACCTCAGGTGAAAGCCTGCATGGAAACATTGGAAAACGGTACAGGTAAAGGTAATGACTTCTTGGGTTGGTTGCACTTGCCATCGTCTATAACAGCCGAACATTTGGCTGACTTGAAAGCTACTGCCCAGGTTCTGCGCGACAACTGTGAAGTAGTAGTAGTAGCAGGTATCGGTGTTAGCTATCTGGGTGAACGGGCCTTAATCGAAGCTTTATTCAATAGTTTCAATTGGTTGATAGCAAAACAAGACGGACCCGTCATCGTATTTGCAGGCCACAATATCGGCGAAGATTATTTGTTCGAATTAACTGAATACCTGAAAGGTAAAAAGTTCGGTGTAATTAATATTTCCAAATCTGGTACTACTACGGAAACCGCTTTGGCTTTCCGTTTGCTGAAAAAACAGTGTGAAGACCAGCTTGGAAAGGAAATGGCGAAGAAAGTGATTGTTGCCGTTACAGATGCCAAGAAAGGTGCTGCACGTGTTACAGCAGATAAAGAAGGATATCAGACTTTCATTATCCCCGATAATGTAGGTGGCCGTTTCTCTGTCTTGACTCCGGTAGGTTTGTTGCCTATCGCAGTGGCAGGTTTCGACATCGAATTATTAGTGGAAGGCGTATGCACAAGTGAAATAGTATGTGGGCCGGCTACTCCGGTAGCCGAAAACCTTGCTGCCGTTTATGCCGCTACCCGCAATGAATTGTATAAAAACGGCAAGAAGATTGAGATTTTGGTAAACTTCAATCCCAAACTGCACTATATGAACGAATGGTGGAAACAATTGTACGGTGAATCCGAAGGCAAGGACGGTAAAGGTATTTATCCGTCTGCCGTCGACTTCTCTACCGACCTCCATTCTATGGGACAGTGGATTCAGGAAGGTGAACGTACTATCTTCGAAACAGTTATCTCTATCGAAAAGCCGGAACATACACTTCAAGTTCCTTCGGACAGCGAAAATTTGGATGGCTTGAATTTCCTGGCAGGAAAGCGTGTGGACGAAGTGAACAAGATGGCAGAACTGGGAACTCAGCTGGCACACGTTGACGGTGGTGTACCCAATATGCGACTGATTGTGCCCGAGCTGAATGAATACTATCTGGGAGAAATCATCTATTTCTTTGAAAAAGCTTGTGGTATCAGCGGTTATTTGCTGGGAGTAAATCCGTTCAACCAACCGGGCGTGGAAGCATACAAGAAAAATATGTTTGCTTTGTTGAACAAACCGGGATACGAAGAAGAGTCTAAAGCCATCCAAGCTAGATTATAATCGTCAAGAACCTATAAAGAATGCCATTTATCAATGTCATTCTGAATGACAGTGAAGAATCTGAAAGCATCCACCAAGTGCTTGCAGATTCTTCACTTTGTTCCAATCCAACGGTCACAACCGTTGGAAGTAATAATTATACATTTATTCTATGTTTAAAGAAGCGATAAATAACTATCTTCATGCTCATGGATACGAATCCATCGACCTGAAAGCCGTATTATTCGATATGGACGGAGTGCTGTTCGACTCCATGCCCAACCATGCTGAAGCATGGCATAAAATAATGAAACGCTTCGGTTTCGGCCTCAGCCGAGAAGAAGCTTATATGCACGAAGGGCGTACCGGTGCATCTACGATCAATATAGTAAGTCGCCGGGAGCGTGGGCATGATGCTACAGAAGAAGAAATAAAAGCCATCTACCAAGCCAAAACTGAAGAATTCAACAAATGCCCCAAAGCAGAACGAATGCCCGGCGCACTGGAAGTATTGACTAAAATAAAGAGCGAAGGACTGACTCCGATGGTAGTGACCGGTTCGGGACAAACTTCGTTATTAGACCGGTTAAATCATAATTTTCCGGGCATCTTCCAAGCAGACTTAATGGTTACCGCCTTTGATGTGAAATATGGGAAACCAAATCCGGAACCGTATCTGATAGCCCTAAAGAAAGGCGGCTTCAAACCCAATGAAGCGTTAGTAATAGAAAATGCACCACTAGGTGAACAGGCGGGAGTTGCCGCCGGTATTTTTACTATCGCCGTGAATACAGGACCATTGCACGACAATGTATTACTGAATGAAGGAGCGAATTTACTTTTTCATTCCATGCCCGACTTCAATAAAAATTGGGAAACACTACAATCTGCATTAAAACAAGATTAAATTTTGCAAGAATTCTTCACAATCAATAAAAAAGAGCTCCTTGCTTTCACCTAGATGAAAAACAAGGAGCCCATATTATATAAAAAATCACAGCCTATCAAAATACCTGAACCTACTTTAAAACTTTGCGTAACCAAGGAATTACCAGTTCTTTTTTAATATAATGAGAAGGGCGTACCACATTGACCGTTGCGAAATAGTTCTTTGAATCCAGTCCTTCAACAAGGCGCTCCACATCTTTTCTAACTGCCTTATCAGCAAACTTCGGATAATGATGAAACTCCGCATTTTCCGGTTTTCCACTAGCAGTATAAGCAGATTGCACCAAACGGAAATCACGGTCCAACCCTCCCTCTGTAAAAATGATAGGACGAGGAGCTAATGACGCAACAACATCTGGAAAATTAAAATACCTCCAATAACCAGGTATCAGATGACGGATAGAATTTGGAAAAGGACGCCTGTTTTCCTTGTCAGGTTTAGTCATCACAACGGCACGTTCTTGAGTCTGGCATAGAAAATCATTGTACACAAAAGCATAAATGTCCTTATCCAACACCCCCAAGACCATCATCGGTTCTGTACCTAATGAGAATCCGCTAATCACAATCCTGTCCTTTCGGATATAAGACTGGTCTTTCATCCAATTCAGCACTTGCATATCCAGATAAGAAGTATACCCTAGCCAACTCCATCCCAGTTCAAGCAAAAAACGGGAAACAACATCATAGTCATAATTCCATCCTTTATCATAACATTCCAAATCGGAGGCTTCTCCGGCAGCGGCATTATCCACCGCTACCGCCACATAACCTTCTTTAACCATATTCAAAGCCATACTTACTTTGGGATTATTATAATCCTCAGTTAACTTATCACAGATGCCGGGCTCACCGGCCAATCCTTCTTTGGTCCTTCCGGAACCCGGAATGCACAAGACTCCGGGTACTGCACCCTTCAAATGTTCCGGTTTCAAAACCAGAAAAGTGGAAACTGACTTTGGAAAAGGATAGAACTCCCATTTCTCTAAAATATATCCCTCTTTTTTTTCCGTTTTCACACAGACAGGAGACGGTTGTCCCTTTATCTCGGGAAACTTCATGATCTCCACCATTGCAGCACGCACTCCATCCTGCCATTGCGTAAAATCCTGTGCGGACATACCGGAACGGTAAGCATATTGGGGATGTGTATCTTTCAACATCTCATGCACAATGGCATAAGTACTTAGTAACCGTCCATCCCCACGATCTGATTTCACAACTGCATGCTTCTCAGGTTGGTAATTCTGAGAATTACCAACCATACATAAGCTGCATACAGATACTAAAAAGAGCAATCTTTTCATTATCATCATATTATCTCACTATTATTCATACCCCGGAGTCTGCTTGATTTCCGGATCTCCATTCAAAACTTCCACATTAACAGGCCACAACATCATATATGCCTTATCCTCTGTTAATATAGGCAATGAACTTCCATAATGCGCTTTAACAGAAAAGACAAAAGGTTTTCCGTTGGAATCACGTAAACGCAATAAATCAAACCAGCGGCTTCCCTCACCTACAAACTCTTTATCACGTTCCTGCAAAATAGCCCACTCATTATCCGCATAATCTCCTGCGATATATTTATGTTGTTCAAATTTATCACCATAAGCACGCTTACGTACCTCATTTATATATGCAGCACATTTATCCGGAGCTCCCAACCCGTTTTCACACTCGGCCAGCATCAACAAAACATCAGCATATCTATATACCGGTACATCTGAATCATAATAATGAGTTCCTCCATCCGTATGTCCCATCAGTTTTTTCCAACAAGCGCCACGAGTCTTTCCTTCGAACATATATTGAAAGAAAGTAGCATCCAAACGAGTATCTTCCTTATCATAAATCTCGATAAACGGCACTTTATACTCATAACGTAATGGTCCGGCTGTCAATAGCTTCAACGGATCCGGACCATATTTATTTCCATCCAAGTCCGTAGCATTGGTAAACAAGGCTACATTATAGAACCAGTTCGCCCCCCAATTGGTCAATTCATTCTTATTAAAACACAGAGCGAAAATAATCTCTTTATTCTTCTTCCCTTCCGGAGTCCATAAATCCGCAAAGTTTGGAAGCAGTTCGAATTGTTGGTTCACCAAATTCAATAAAGCCTTCTTTGCTGTCAACTAGTCACTGTTTTTAGGATCTACGGCAGTCAGAGTAGCTATATGATCCCCTGCAATATCATCATCGGGTAATCCTGTAGTGACTTTGGCAGACCACATATATATCTTGGCCTTCAAAAGTTCCGTTGCATAATAAGACCATTCATATTGGTCGGACATCTTCTTATCCGACTCATTGAAGAAAGCTTCGGATTTATTAATATCTTCTTTGATAAACTCTAACGTTTCCTCCGGAGTAGAACGAGCCTTATATAATTGCGTAATATCAATGCTACCCTCGGTAACTTTCGGTTCCGTCTCTAACGGCACACCACCAAATGTTCGATAAAGATAGAAATAGTAATATGCACGCAAGCCATAAGCCTGTCCCAAATAAAATGATTTCTCCATTCCAGTCATATAATCAATTTCTTTATCTACATTTCTGATAAACAAATTTATATGCATGATATTTGGGTACACCTCATACCAATCATCGACACCGGTATTATCTTTCGTAAGCAGATTATTAGTCATAGGCGGACCATATACCCCCTCACCCATAGAAGTAACTTCACTTATCAGAATCTCACTTCTGAACTCTCCCAATGTGACAGGCATCTGATATTTATCTCTTAAATCGGCATGAATACCAGTCATAAACATTTCTACCTGAGATTTCTGATTCCAAAAATCATTAGAGCCATAATAATCTTCAGGAGACAGGTCCAACGCATCACAAGCAGACAATACCATCATCCCACTCAACAATATGCTATAAAATATTTTCTTCATAATCCTTCCTATTTATTAGAATGTAACATTTAAACCCAAAACAACTGTTCTAGGGAGGGGATATCCTCCATTCTGACTGACACCATATTCGGGGGTCGCCATATTTTTGGCTGCTGTAATATATCCCAAATTCTGTGCTGTTACAGAAACATCCACCATGCCCAAACCGGATTTATTAATCCAACTCTGAGGCAAGGAATACGACAGGCTTATTTCACGAAAAGCCAAATAATCGCCACGATAACAATTAAAGTCTGATATTCTGTCATAATTACGTTTGCCTAAAAAGTCAGCCCATCCATACACCGGATATTTTCCATTCGGATTACTTTCCGACCAGGAATCTTTAACCAAAGATATGGTATTAAATGTTCCCTGCATATTACCCATAATCCAAGGAGTTTTCCAATCATGCACCCAATAGCCTAAAGCATAATCCAGACGGCAGTTCAAAGTTAATCCTTTCCATGAAGTATTAATGTTAAAGCCTCCGGTCCAATGAGGTATCGTATTACCCAATTTCACCCGGTCATAATCATCAATTACACCATCCCCATTCACATCCTGCCATTTCACATCACCAGCCTGTATAGGCAGTCCTTTCTCCTTTTCGGCATCCGACAATTTAGCCCAAGCTTCAGGTCCATAGAGCACTTTGGCATCTGCTCCATTTTCCGTATAAGTGGATCTGTCTATCAGATTACCTGGAATCTCACTCTCACTCTTATAAATACCAAGAGATTTAAAGGCGTAAATCACACCATATTCCTGTCCTTCCTGATAACCACCCACCCATTGTCTTTCATAGGTACCATCTGCCAGCTTGCGTCCCGTATAAACCTGATAGGCATCCTGCATATTATTCGGCAATCCATTGTACGGTAATGAGATAATCTTATTCTTATTATAAGCGGTATTCATACTAACTGTAAATTTCCAATCTTTGGTACGCAAAACATTGGCAGTCAGTTCTAACTCCATACCTTGGTTTTGTACTTCTCCATTGTTAGAAAGGAAAGAAGAAACTCCGCTATGGGAAGGCAGGGTGATTTCTGCAAATTTATCCTGTGTACGTCTATTATAATAGGTGAAGTTCAAGATATATTTGTTATTCAGAAAACCAATATCGAAACCTGTCTCGAATGTGTACGATTTTTCCCATCTCATGGTGGGATTAGGCAAATCGTTTATCATCAAAGGAACTTTGCCATTATAGTTGGGTACTATTTTACCATCTTTATCTTTCATAATACCATAAGAGCCTTGAACCGTATAATAATCAAGTCCTGTCACTACATTACCATTAGCATCCAGTACACCAGACACATTTCCATTGGCACCGTAACTAGCACGAATTTTAGCATAAGAAAGTACATTGCTACAAGACTCCATAAAATTCTCTCTACTCAATACCCAACCGGCTGATATACCGGGAAAGGTTCCCCAACGGTTATCTTTTGGCAGCTTGGAGTATCCATCGCGACGTAAAACAAGGCTCAGCAAATACTTGGACTTATAATCATAATTCACTCTACCAAAGAATGAAAGAATGCGTTGTCTGTAATGCCAGGAATCTATTTGCCGCACTCCGGCAGCAGTCGAAGTATAATTCAAATCCTGAAAATCAGATAATGGAGATCCATAACCGGACGCCGAAAAACCTTTCTTGTATGAGTCATAATATTCTACGCCTGCCATCGCATCTATAGAATGATCTTGCCGGAATGTAGTCTGATAATTCAAGATTCCATTATAAGTCTGGTCCAAAAGTCGTTCATGCTTGTTGGAAGTACTATGATTAGTGTCATACACCGGTCCTGTAGCTACAATATAGTCCCCTTTGAAGAACTCTCTGCTGTCATCAAAATAAAACCAAGTTCCTGTGGTCTTGAATGTCAACCCTTTCATTATATTAAAGGTAAAAGACTGACTCAAATTAAACTTGTCTGTATTATTATCATAGTTCAATGCATCCTCATACACTTTCACTGTGGTCCAGCCACGGGCATAAGAAGCCACGGCAGGGCCTGCCAACCAATTGCCATCCGGACTTTTCACACGGAATGTAGGAGGAACGGACAAGGTAGTACTGAAAAAATCACCTTCACCGGCATATCCTGCACCACCATCGTCCCATTTTGCATCGGTAAATGTCAAAGAAGAATTAGAAGTAAGCCAAGGCTTAATTTTATAATCTGCATTGATCGTGAAATTCAAACGGTGATACCAGTTGTTCATCGCATTTCCTTCGCTGCGATTATAGCCTAGGCTTGCATAATAATGTCCCTTATCATTGCCGCCGGATACGCTCAAGTTATAATCCTGAGTAATAGCCGGAGATTTGATATTATAATCTTTCAGCTGATTATCACAATAAATCAATTTTTGTCCCGGATTCACCGGGTCATCCATTGTCTGCCAACCTTGTTTTAACAGGAAAGCCAGATCATCTGTATAATTCATAACACCCCATACGGCTGTATTGTCTTTATTGCCATTAAGTACATTCCCTTTTTCATCAAAATATCTGTTTCCTGTTCCGTAAGGCTGTGTTCCGGATAAAGTCGCATCACTGGCAAATCCATGCCAAGCGCCCGATTTATCCTGCCATATATGCGAAGACCGATAAAATGCTGAACGCATATAATACAAATAATCATGAGCATTCAAAAACTCATACTGGCTATGGAAAAAATTGAAACCGACTTTCGCACTCAAATTTATTTCCGTATGTCCTTCCGAACCTCTTTTAGTAGTAACAAGAATTACACCATTGGAAGCACGCGCACCGTAAATAGCTGTAGCACCAGCATCTTTCATGACCTCCAAAGACTCGATATCCTCCGGATTCACATCACTCAACGACTCGCGTACAGCACCATCGATAATAACCAAAGGTGAACCGCTACCATCCAGATTGGTACCACCACGAAGTACCAAAGTAGGAGTGGAATTCGGATTACCACTAGTTTGCTGCACCCTTAATCCTGCCACTGCACCAGACAGTGCTTGCGCCGGATTAGTATGGGCACCCGTACTTAAAGTAGAATTATCAACTTTAGCAATAGAATTAGTCATCTTGGAACGAAGTTGTGTGCCCCCATAACCTGTTATCACCACTTCATCCAAAGTCTTATTGTCTTCCTGCAGTTGAACATTCAAAAACGGCTTTTTCCCTACAACCATTTCTTGAGTCAGATAACCGATATAAGAAAAGACCAAAGACGCTTTTTCACTTACCATTAACGTAAACTGGCCGTCTATATCAGTTATGGTACCATTGGTAGTACCTTTCTCTATAATATTAGCCCCAATAATTGCTTCTCCTTTGGCATCGGTCACTATACCTTTGACAGTCACTTTCTCTTGTTGCATAACAATGGGAGGCGTTTTTTCTCTAGAAATGGCCTTACGAATTATTACTTGTCTGTCACGGATATGATATTCCAAATCAGTACCGGCAAACATTTGTTTCAGTACCTCCTCTATTGTCTTATTCCGTACATCCACATTGACACGACGAGACAAATCAATATCTGTACGATATATAAAAATAAATTGACTATTCTTTTCTACCCAATTAATCACACTCTTCAAAGTCTGGTTCTCCATAGAAACGGTAAAGCTAGTTTGTTCCGCATAACTCATTTCCGCAAAAGCCTCTTCATAACTTGTAAATGTTAAAATCATGGCTAAACTCATACATTTTGTGAATTTAGGCATGAGTTTTATTCTATTCGTGTATTTTTTCATATATTTGATTGTTTTTTCTATTTATTTCAAGGTAAATAATTAAACAACGATTCAGTGACCAGATAGTACGGCAAATACTGTCTGGTTTTCTTTTTTTTACATTCTTCTTTTATTCCATAGGCTAAAGTGTTTTAAGGTTCAACAATTCTCATTTAAGGCTCACATAGATTTCATCTTTATCATTTATTGTATAATGCAATGATAATGAAAGACATAAATTATCCATAACATCGGTAATGTCTGTTTGAAGATCCAGTTTTCCTGACAATGACAAGGTAGTAATCTCCGCATCATACCGTATTTTACACCCATAATACCGCTCAAGTTTCTTCAAAACATCTCCTACGGGTCTTTGATGAAGCAGCAATAAATTATCCTTCCAACTGATGTATTCGGACACATCAACCTTACGTACCTGCGTTTTATTACCTTTAATATCCACCAATTGATTAGGTGCTAATCTTACTTTGCTCTTATTCTCAGTAGTTACTTCCACGCTTCCATGTACTAAAACAACAGATGAAGCCTCATCTTCCCTATAGGCACAGACATTAAACGAAGTACCCAGTACGCGTATATCAAACTCTCTTGTTTTGACAACAAATGGGCAATCCTTCCTTTTGGCTACATCCAGATAAACCTCCCCCTCTACCAGGATTTCACGTTTCTGTTCTTCAAAAATATCCGGATATATCACTTTACTACCTGAATTTATATAAATTCTAGTACCATCAGAAAAAGTAATATCAGCTCTTTTCCCATTAGGAACCATTATCTGGTGCATTTCATTCTTTACAGATGAAGCCTGGGATATTTTAGTATTTAATGCATACTGCTGAATATTCGAACTTCCTAAAGTATCATATTTTAAAGAAGCATCATTTTTCAGATTCATAGCTTGGTTATCTGTTATCAGAATCACCTCATCACCGCAAATGGAAGTCGTGTCATTCAGCAATGCTATATCAAGCTCCGTACCCTCATCAGCATTGGTACTCCACCAGTTCATAGCTAAAATCAAACCAATCGCTGCCGCTATCGACAAAGACCACCTATAAATATGACGTCTGTAGGAAACCCTCTTTTCCCTTTCTACTCGTTTCATCACGTCCTGAAAAGATTTTTCCACATCAACAAATTCCAATTCATCTGCTTCCCGAATCTTCTCAGTCAGGCATCGAACTGTTTTACGAAATTCATCTGAATTATATATTGTTTTTTTATTTTTCATCGAAATACCTTTTTATTAAGAAAACGGCACCCGATAAAAAAGGTACTCATAAAAAAGAAAAGAAATCACACTTTTCTTTGCATGAGTCTTCGTAAGACCAATAGATAAACCTAATATGACAAATAAAAAAACTAAATCATCACACAAATATCACTTCATGAAAACATGCCCAAATGATAAACCAACAACAATTAACTACTCGCTAAATCAAGAGAAGTGAAAAGCCCAAACACTACGCACAGGCACATGAACACAATGCACCAAGATACTGAAAATCCAAATGGTTGAAACAGAGAAAAAGAATTCACGCAAACGTGCCAATGTACGCGACAAAAGATTCTTGCTTGATTGAGGATTCATACCTAAGATAGCGGATATTTCCTGATGGCTCAATTCCTTTACATAATATAAATACAGAATTTCACGCTGACGACCAGAAAGACGTGAAATTGCCTTAGCCAGCCTCCTTTCATTCTTCACATCCACATCATCTTTCTTAAATAAAGAATTTATTATTTCTTCACCCATCGGAAAAAACTCATGGCATTCTTCAATCACTTCCATTGGACGTAAAGACTGAAACGCATCCAGCAATTTATTTCTAAAAGAACAAAGCAAATACGCCTTTACATTATCAGTATAATGCAAATTCCTACAATTTAAAATCAACTTGACGAACAGATTCTGTATGGTATCGGCAACCAGCTCTCTGTCACCTACCATACGAATTCCATAGGAATACAATAACGAATAATAGCGTCGATAAACTTCTTCAAATGCCGCCGTTTCTCCTTTAATGAAAGATTCCCAAAGTTTAGTTTCATCATGTGTTCTATCAACCATAATACTAGCTCCTTAAAAACTTATTGAGCTTGCTCAGAGTTAAACTTAACAAGAAGGCAATATAAGAGATGAATCATGTAATGGACTCATCCCTTACTTTATAATACCTACATATTATTCAAACAGTTTACTGCGCAACAACATACAGGCACCGATAATCCCGGCTCTTTCTTTCAATTTAGATTCTACAATAACAGAATCACGGTTCATCAAGTTCAGTGTATATTTTCGAATAGCTGTAGTGATGGGTTGTGTCAAATAATCACCTGTACGTGACAATGCACCACCAATAATGACTAGCTCCGGATTGAATATATTAATAAGTCCCGCTACATGGCGGCCTAATTTCACTCCAATTTCTTCCACCAGTTCAATACACAGCAAATCTTCCTTATTTACCGCATCAATGATATCATCCAAGGTCAAATCTTCCAAATTTTTCTTGGTATTGGAGATAATAGAGTTCTCACCATTATTAATATGTTCCAACAGAATACGATGCAAAGCAGCCCCCGAAACTTCCGTTTCTATGCATCCTTTTTTCCCACAATGGCAGATAATCTCATTCTCATATCCAAAATTATGCCCGAATTCGCCAGAGAAACCGGATTTTCCTTTATAAATCTTTCCATCAATGATAATTCCCATACCCAATCCCCAACTAACGTTAATGAGGATGATGTTCTTTTCACCTTTCA